>Ga0315338_1000184_pt1 | contig 239725 bp, 186 predicted proteins | sample ASW8metaG_FD_204518 | JGI IMG/M metagenome (GOLD analysis project Ga0315338, IMG submission 204518) | Ammonia-oxidizing marine archaeal communities from Monterey Bay, California, United States - ASW #8 | ecosystem: Environmental > Aquatic > Marine > Coastal | place: USA: California | collected...
CCACCAGTCCCTCGAAAAGGGCTCTGATGATGTTGCTCTCAAGGACCCCGCTGACAATGTGCGGATCCAGGCCCTTTGGCTCAGAGGTGTTGCCCATGATCAGGATGCCCTCCCGGGTAGCACGATCGACTTCGAGAAGCACCTCCTCCTGGGCTTCCTCCGGTTGCCCCAACTCCTTAACCCAAGTCGCCTCGTCTTCAGAGTAAGCCACCAGTTCTCCTCCTCTTTTGATCTCAAAGGTTGCCTTGAATGATTTCTCCCCCCGGATCGTCTCGCGCATTCGCGTCTGCACGTCCTCTTCAGAGAGCCTCACCGATTTCCATTCCATCAGATTACGCCAATACCGTTTTCCGGAATACTCATTGATGAAGCCATCCGGCATCAACTCCCACCAACGATAGCTCTCCGTTTCGTAATCATAGGTCATCACCGAATACTGGACCCCATCATCATAGGAAAATTCCCACACTGAAAAACGCCGGTCGACCGACTTCAATATGAAGGAGGCTTCGATGCGTTGAACCTGCTCTTCCTTGCTGGGACCGATATTGCGTGCGACCTTCCAGACACCCGGTTTAAATTCATCCTTCAGTTCCTCGATGAAATCTCTTTCATCATGAGGCTTAGCCCACACACCCATGATGAATTCAGCAGTGACCGTCTGGGGAATAGGAGGAAGACCCTTAGGTTCCGGCTTAGCTTTGGATTCTATTTTGGACTCTTCTCCCTCTTCTGACTTTGGCTGCCCCTTCGGAGAAGGCTTCGAGCTTTCATTGGACGCCACTGCCTTCTCACTGGCCGAGTCCGAAGCTTCAGGGGGCGACTTCTCACCGCACCCGATGAGCGCGAAGGCGCCAAGCAGTAATACTAGCTTCTTCGTCATGCCCGAATCCTAGTTCCTGAATCGTGGCACACGATTACAAAGTGGGAGCCTGCTTCCCGCACCCCTAACCCGTGCACCGCACCCTGCTTCCTGCACCTTTGCAGGCTGTAGCGTGCACCGCACCCTGCTTCCTGCACGGGGATGGGGCGGGAGGTTCCCCTACAAAGCTAGCACCTTTTTGTAATGGAACGGGGGCACATTAACCTTTAAAAGGAGAGATGTATCTTGAGCCTCTCAAAACAGGATTGGAAGAGAACGGCTGGAAAGATATTCAATCAGGATGTCATCTTGGTATCGAATTTGACCTTATAGGACACCGTCGATTTATCGCAAAATGGAACATCCTAGTTAAGAGAATACCTCTGCTCGATGAGAGAGCACTGGGCATATGGAGGACAAACTTTATGAGTTTGAGCAACCAGTCTAAAAGCCTTTTGGTTGGAAGGTGTTTTCTTTTGTGTCTGTTTGCGGATGATATATCCCCGCAATTGTCCGGGATGCTGTCGGGGGATAGTTTTGGATTCATGGGAATGTTCCGAATGAAAGGCGGTGGAGGTAACGTGCTTGTGGGAAACATAAGGAATGGAGGCGTGTACGGAGAGGTGCCGTCGCTCCCAATGGACCTTCATAAATTCTCTAAAGAAGCTAAGGAGATCATGCTAAGGCTAGTTGGACCTGCAAGGATGCCTCCGCATTCCCTGCCTGTCCCCTCTGAGGCCGGCACCCCACCTCTATCCGGTTCTGGACCGCCGCCTCTGCCCGGTTCTGGGCCGCCGCCTCTGCCCGGTTCTGGGCCACCACCCCTGACCTGACGGATAATTCAGCCCCGCCGGCTTGCTACACTAAGCGGCGAGCACCGCACCCTGCTTCCTGCACCTTTACAGGCGTGCACCGCACCCTGGTTCCTGCACGCTGGATTATGGGCGACCAACGGGAAAAGATATGATATCATCCCCCGCCCCTCGCAATGCGCCCGATACGGGCGAGGACCTTGTTCCCAACGGACTTGCTTACGGCAACGCCCAGTGACCGACTGGGGTCTGTATTCTCGTTATCTGCCTCGGCACGGAGCGATTTGGCGGATGTTACCAGAATGTCTCCAGACTTCACCTCTCCGGTTACCTTGACCCAGGCCAGTCCACGGACCATGACAAAGGTCCTCTCCTTTTCATCAACCTTCGCCACGACAAACGGCACCTTCGTCAGGCGGGCCTTCACCGGTTTCACGCTCAATCGAGCGCTCGTGTCAAGGGCGACCACATCGCCCTTGGCGAGGCCCTCCGGCGCGTTCATGAAGAGAGCCACACCCGAAGCGTCGTCCTTCTTGGGAACCGGCAACCTCAGGTCGAAGGTCGCGATATGTGCATCTCCAAGCCAGAGCCCGCCGCCGGAGATGTAGAAGCCGGGAATCGTGCATATGCCGTCATCGGCATCGTTGAATCCCCAGGTCATAACCGGTTCAGAGCCCGAGTCTATTCTCGCCAGGTCCCGGGCGTCAGGCGAGCCCCCTCTTCTCCTGAAGTTGTAGAAGGTGCCATAACCGACTTCCGTATTATGCGTTTGATGTCTCCATCGCGCTCCCAGCAATTTCCCCTCGGTGTCTACCTTCTCGATCATCAAGGGGAGGTTCAACTCTCCACCGTCCGGCGGCGTATTCAGAGACAATGCCGGGCGGTTTTCGTCAGCCTTGATCGTCCGCGGATTGCGGGGATCGCAGATCGTTATGTCATCATGGTCATAGAGCAATTTCTGATCGGGAGAAAGGATACGTAATCTGTAATTTCCGTCGCGAGCATAGAAGGCGTATCGTCCGCCCACGTCAGTGATGACGGGGTTCTGTGCACGCTTCTCGCCCTCCGAATCCGAGAATATCTTTGCTCGAGCATTGCCACCGGCAAGACAGACGATGACTTGGGCGCCCTTGACCGCCTTTCCGGTCACAGGGTCCGCAACCCGCCCGAAATGCTTCGTCATCGCGAACCCCTCTTCAGGGCAGAGGAGAAGGGCTGCGAACACCGCTGAGGAGATAGTGACAATGCGTTTCATCTTTCAGCCCTCCTACTTCAGAACCACGAAGACGTAGCCCTTCATGGTCTGACCGGACTTCTCAAGGGCCCAGCCGATAATCTTGGTTACGTCCATTTCGGAATTATCCACCTCGGCACATCCGCCGTGGGCAGAGGCGACCAGCGTGTCTCCAGGCCTTACGGTCGCTCCGGGGGCGAGCCTCACAAAGGACTCGCCCGCCGCGGCGTAGGAGAGGAACCCGCTGGCGACAACCTGGGGATGAGGAGCTCCCTTCTCGGGAGCATTTCGGAATCCTCCGGCGCGGTCCAGCACGCGCACCTCACCGTACCGTTGCGGTTCCGGCTGTGCCGGCGAGCCGTAGGTCGTGCTGAATGCGAAGGGCACCAGCCTGCCGTAGCGGTTCCGGAAATACCGGGTGTTCTTGTCTATTCCCGCGCCCACCTTCAGCAGCGAGCCCGCGGTATTCACAGGACTGCCCGTGACATTCACGGCATCACGGAAGACGGGAGTGCTGCCGGGGGGGCCAGATTCCGCAACTGCATACCTGAAATACCCGCCCCAACCCCAGCCGCCTGTGCCATTCTCCGGGGTAATCTTGAACAGAATACAGACGTCCGCCATATCGCGGGGCGCCCAGGACTCGTGTCCCTTATCGTCCTTCAGGAGGTCGGTATTGTACAGAAGCAGGAAGCTGCGGGGTGGCGCCGGCTCCTTACCTCTGCCGACGTGCTTCATGCGCCAGGGCCCCTTCTTCTCAATGTCCGGCCCATCCTCACGGCGCATTACGATGGAGGTGTCCGTTCGGGCCTTCTCGGTCTGCTCCTTCCTCGAAGAGGCGTGCGTCAGGGTCAGTGCGATCTCTGACGAACTCGCTGTCAGCGTCTGAGGCTCACTCGGGTCAAAGACATGTAATTCCGGATCAATTACCCTGTAGCCAGACCCGACCTTCTCGGCAATCGCATAGCGGCCGTTGTCCGCATAGAACCAGTAGACGCCATCCTTGCCGGTGGTAACGGGATTCTCGAGCTTGGTCTTTCCCTCAGAATCGCGGTAGAGAGCTGCCAGATCCTTGCCCTTGAAGACAAAGAGCTCCGCTCCCGACCGGGGTCGTCCGCTCTTACCGAAGAGCTGCCCGTAATGCTTTGCCTTGCCGAATCCATTCCCGGCACACAGGAGCATCACGCCCCCGAGGACCAGGTTCACTACCCATCGTGATTGACTGCAATTACTGTCCAACATGACATGCCTCCTGCTAACGTATGATGGTAAGTAGCGCCTTGTCGCTCACTGTACCCAGAACCGCACGGGGATCGACTCCCTCACTATCGACCACCGCTCGCACCGAGCCGGCCCCCTCTGTGACAAGCAGATCACCTGGCTTCGCCGCGGAGCCCATCTTCGGAGTCATTCTGCCGGCGATCAGGATGAATACCCGGGAACCCTCCACCTTGTAGATCACAGCGGGGTTGAGATCGGCACGCTTGCGTGGAAGTATTACGGAGAAGGGGGACGACGGATCCAATACGACCACGCTCCCGACGCCCAGCTCTTGCCCGGTCCTGTTCTTCACTTCCATCGCAAGTCCGTGGAGCCCCCCGAAGGCCTTGGTCCATATCTCGCCGTCTGCAGATATCCGGAACAGAGTCTCCATGACGGGCGGGTTATGATTAACAAAAGAATCGTTTCCGTACTCGAGCGAATGGTCCTCGCCGTTGATGCGGAAGACGAACGACTGGTTGCGGATCCGCCGGGGCATCCATATTTCCTTCTTCTCATCCCAGTCGGCGTTCAGCGTCAGCGCCCAGCCCTGTTCGCCCTTGTTCACGAACATCCGGTACGGCGTCGGCGGATTATTGGCGTCCGTAGACCCCGGTCGCCCAAGGCTCAACGCGTTGTTCCCTCCACTCGTCTTCTCCCCGCTCTGGACGAGAGTAAGGGGAATCTCTCCTGAAGACACCCGAATAGCATGCGGGCGATGGGGATTAACCAAGGCGACATCCGTCAGCGAGTAATTGACAGCACCCCTCGCTCCGGAGACATGCATATCGTAGTCTCCGTTAGCGACATGGAAGCTGAACCGGCCGTCCTTTCCGGTCGTTATGGGATTAGCCTGCTCGACGAAGTTGTCGATGGCCGTTGTATAAACCCGGCTCGTCATAGCCGGGCCGTTCTCTTGCCATTCGCTCTCCACGGTGACTTCCCATATCGAGACATTCCCGAAAGCGGGACACGACGCCCGTGTCGTATCTATCAGGAGATAGCGCCCGACCGGATTGAGCACATTGACCTTTGTCTTGCCGCCTCTCTTGTCCGGAATCACCGCGCTGCCGGTCACAAAGTCCCACTTGTCACTGATGCCTCGCGCCTTCCGCTTTGGGCTCGTCGTCCCATTCGGCAGGCCTGTCGCGGTCGCGACAGTCTTCCACTTATCCACCCCACCGCCGGCCCGGCCGTTTGTGGCCAGCCCCATAGCTGCGGCCTCCCTCGCCGTGAGCAGGCGGATCGTATAGTCCACTGCGGCGGAATCCTGGAAGTCGACCCAGACGGTCCGGACCGGGACGTCTGCTCCCAGGTCAACCCAGATCCAGTCGTGTCTCCTGGCTGGTTGTGCGATGGGCGGCAATCCCGACGCGGACGACCAGCGACTGCCCTTGTTGCCATCAAAAGCGTGGTCAACCCCCAGATTCCATCCCACCGTAGATGCATCCTTCGCGGCCTTGCTAAGGTCCAGGAGAAAAGCGGATTTTGTTGTGCCAGCACTCTCGCCCTTGAATAACCTGGCCTTGTCCTTCGTCCTGGCTCTATGGACGACCACAGTCGCCCCCGGGACGGGTTGGCCGTCTGCCGACAGCACAACATCCGAGTAGTGTGCATGCGGTGGACGCGCCGGCGTATCGGTCGCCAAGCCTGCCAACACGCCAAATACCAACAGCAGTTTCACTCTTTCCATGACCCCATCTTGTTGCCCGATCTCCAAATCGGTAGCAGCATCAGTCCTTCCGCGCGCCGCCCATTCCGTACGGGAACACCCACATGAGGCCGTCCCACCGTCGTGGCTTTTCTTCATAGCGCCCCATCCTTATCACCAGCAAAGCGGAGGAGGCAAAGTCAAACCACCCCCAACCCTGCTTCCTGCACCTTGGCCCCTTGACTGCTTACAGCCCCCCCCGTGCCCCGCACCCTGCTCCCTGCACCTTTGCAGGCTGTGGCGTGCACCGCACCCTGGTTCCTGCACCTTTGCAGGCTGTGGGGTGCCTGCACCCTTAACCGCGTGCACCGCACCCTGGTTCCTGCACTGGGATGGGGTGGGCTGCTTCCTTTGCAGCGCTGGTGCCTTTTTGGAATAGGAGGACTGGCGGATCGGCCTTACACTGATCCCATGAAACCCGCGCCCTTGTTAGCTATTCTGCTGCCCCTTCTGTTTGGGGGGTGTGGGAAGAAGGAAGGACCGCTCGGTTATGACATCCAAGGCGACACGGTCACCATCACCGACTGTGATGAAGGCGTGTCAGGCAAGTTGGTGATTCCTGCGCTCATTGAAGGCAAATCGGTCACCACCATCGGGAATGGGGCCTTCGTTGGCTGCGAAAGCCTGACGAGCATCACGATCCCCGACGGCGTCACCAGCATCGGGGGTGGGGCCTTCGTTGGCTGCGAAAGCCTGACGAGCATCACGATCCCCGACGGCGTCACCACCATCGGGAATGGGGCCTTCGTTGGCTGCGAAAGCCTGACGAGCATCACGATCCCCGACGGCGTCACCAGCATCGGGGGTGAGGCCTTCTATGAATGCAGCCGCCTGACGAGCATCACAATCCCCGACAGCGTCACCAGCATCGGGGGTAGGGCCTTCTATGAATGCAGCCGCCTGACGAGCATCACAATCCCCGACAGCGTCACCAGCATCGGAGATTGGGCCTTCGGGAGTTGCCCCAGCCTGACGAGTATCACCATTCCTGACAGCGTCACCAGCATCGGGGGGGGTGCCTTCTGGGGATGCAGCCGCCTGACGAGCATCACAATCCCCGACAGCGTCACCAGCATCGGAGATTGGGCCTTCGTTATGTGCCGCAGCCTGACCGCAGTGACATTTCTTGGGGATGCTCCTAAAGCGGGTAAAGAGGTTTTCAAAGACGCAACCCCCACCATCTACCGCAAACCCGAAGCAAAGGGTTGGGGTGATACGTTCGCGGGAAGGCCAGTGAAGCTGATCAGCGAGAAGCCCTGATCCCCACCCCCCATGCGCAGGGGGCAAAGCCAAAGCACCCTTAACCCGTGCCCCGCACCCTGCTTCCTGCACCTTTGCAGGGTGCGGCGTGCACCGCACCCTGCTTCCTGCACCGTGATGCGGGAGGGCAAAGGCAATCGGGGGGCTTGTGGCTGCTTAGGCTGGCGTGGTAGGGGTTGGCACTATGAAAAGAATGCTTTCACTTATTGCTGCGATTCACTCACTCGCAGCCGCCATTGCCGTCACCTTCACCCTCGTCCTCCTCTTCTCCCCCACTCCGGCGTCGGCCGAACCGTGGTTCCTGCACCACTTCGGCGAGTTGCGCGCCTACCATGGTGACTGGCTCGCCGTTTGCCGCGACAGGGGGCGCGGGGACTGCCGTACGGTGCAGATCGTGCTTGAGCCCGGCCAAACTTTCTTCGGCCAGAGCCGCCTGTCCCTCAAGCGGCGAGCCGACGGCGGCTACGCCATCGACGTGTTCGACCGAGGCATGCCCTCGGAGGGACACGGCCCCATCGTCTTCACGTTCGATGGAGTCGCACTCGAATTGAAACCGGACCAGTGGCGCAAGGGAGACGCGGATTTCGTGAACCTCTCCGAAAACATGGCCATCACCGACCCAGACCTCTCCGCCGACCTTGTCCGCCGGATGAAGGCCGGGCGAGAGTTGGTGGTGAGCTACAAGGGTGGCGACGCCACCTTCTCACTGCGCGGAGTGACCGCATCGCTGGGGGCGATTGAGAAGCATCTGGCGAATCGGGAGGAGTGAGGGGTGCTGCTTCCTGCACCGCACCCTCGTTCCTGCACCTTTGCAGGCTGTAGCGTGCACCGCACCCTGGTTCCTGCACCTTAGCGGGGGCGCCCCACCCTGATTCCTGCACTGGGATACAGTTAAGGACGAGGGGTCAGCGATTGTAGATGGAGTTCTTGGCAGTCTGTTTCCGAGACCATGCTCCGAACTTTCTCAAAAACCTGAGGCAGCGCCTGAAGCGGAAATACATAACGGTCAAGACCACCGGACACCCAAGGCCGAACATCCAGAGCACTTGCGGGTGTAACTCTGAAAACGGATCCCAAAGAATCATAATTATCGCGATCGGAACCACGATTGATAGCGGAACGGCAAAATACTTAAAAAGCCCCCACATGGTCCGCACTACCGAAGGCGTGCTCATCATCCCGCCACACTCATGACATTTGGCTACGCAGTAGGAGGATCCGCGTGACGTCGTCGCGCTAAACCTCTGATATTCCGTGTGATCCTCGCATGACTCGCACCAAGGTTGACTTGGATCAGGGAGCTTTTGTTCCGACTGTTGGCTTTCCATACTCTTCTACAAGGCACGGCGATTAAACATTATGATGAAGGAGTCACAGCCGCTTATCTATTACAAAGTGGGACCCTGATTGTAGGACTCACACCGCACCCTGCACCCCGCACCCTCAACCCGTGCCCCGCACCCTGCTTGCTGCACCTTTGCAGGCTGTGCTGTGGACCGCACCCTGTTTCCTGCGTGTTGTTGAATGAACATATTTTCTACAGGCTAATCTCTAATCGCTGGCCGGCATATTGTATCTCTTTGGTTATGCCGTCCGGAATGAGTTCAATTTTGAATGTCCGCTTGGGTCTGCCCTTTGCTTGCGGCTCAATGGCCAAGCGTCTGGCGTCATCGTCCCACCTGATCAGTGTCTGAACTGAATCGCCTTTGAGGTAACTGAGGCTGATGCCGTCGTCGTCGTACAGCGTGTAGTTGCCGTTGGTGCCTCGGTAGATCTTGAGCGTCGTGGGCTCTTCGATCTTTTGTCCGGTGTATTGACGGATGGGGTCGACTGGCACGATCGCGCCGGCGCGGACATAGATCGGCATGGTGGCCAGATCCACGGCGCGCTGCACGCTGCCGCCGCCGGTCTCAAGCTTGCCGGTCCACCAATCGTACCATTTGCCTGCGGGAAGATAGACATTTCGGGTCGTCGCGCCCTTTTTGTAAACCGGAGCGATGAGCAGGTCGCGGCCCCAGAGGTATTGATCGCCGATTCCCCGAGCCTGCTTGTCCTTCGGGTAGTGCAGCCACATCGATCGCATCATGGGCATCCCCGTCGTTCGCGCTTCCCAAGCCAGCGTGTAGTTGTAGCTCAGTAGTTGGTAGCGCAGTTCGGCGTACTTCTTGGCGACCGGTTCGATCTTGGGATTGCCCAGTTCCGATTCCAAGGGAGGCGTGTTGCTTTCTTTCGGCCCCATTTTGTCGAGGCCCCACCCCCAGGGCAGTCGCATCTGCCAGGTTCGTCCGTGTCCGCGGAACGACGAGGTAAAGGCAGCGAACTGAAACCATCGGGCGTAGAGCTCACCGGTCAGATCCGGCGTGGGATAGAAGCCGCCGATGTCCGAGCCCCAGAAGGGTGAAAGGCTCAGTGAGTGGTTGATGCCCACGGCGATCTGCGCTTCAAGGGTTTTGAACGAAGCGTGCGTATCGCCCGACCAGATCCACCCGCCGTAACGCGCCACGCCCAGGTGGCCGTTGCGATGCAGAGACCAGGGTCGAACGTTCGGTGTTTTGGAAAGTGGGCCTTCGTAATAGAGCTCATGGCGCTTCATGCGCTCGTGGAAGCTGAACCAGTCGCCCTCGTCGGGCCACCACGCATCGACGCCGGTGTCGACCAGCCCGTTGTGCTCTTTCCAATAAGAATCGATGTGGTGGCTGTCGACTGTCTCGCCGGATTTGGGGGGAATGGATCCGTGCAGTGTTTCCAGGCGGCCCCGATCCCATGGGATCATGTGGACAACGACTTTGGCGTGCCGCGCGTGCAGATCGGAGAGCACGTCCTTGGGTTCGCGCTTGAATACACCGCGATTGAATTCGAATGAGGGCTGATTTGTATTCCAGCCGCGAGGCGTGAAGCCGGTGCCGAGGTAGATGACGGCGTCGACCGGGATCTGTTTTTCACGAAAGGTGTCGAGGATGCCGACCATCTGCGCGTCATCTTCCAAGGTCCGGTGCGATTGCATGTAACCCAGCGCCCAACGGGGCGGCAAAACGGCCGGTCCCGAGATCGTTGAAACGTCTTTCATGAACTTGGCCGGTTCATATGCATCAAAGACAAACACGTCGTAGACGTCCGTTTTCCAACCGGCTGGAGGTAAGCCAATGCGCCCCTGCCGCTGCTTCCTGCGAGAAACCACGGTGCCCGGTTCAATGGGGACGGCGGGTGTAAAGATTCCGGTTTCTTTGGAAGTCAGATCAATGTCGCCCCAGGGCGTGGCAACAAACAATCCCCAACCGCCCGTGCCGGCGAGCAGCGCCACGGGACTTCTAGAGCCGTAGGCCTTGGTGTCATAGCGCGGTTGCAGAACGTGGTCCCGACCGCGTCGATCGAACTCAACCTGGTCGTCCTGCCACGTATCGCCTTGCTTCGGGCCGCCTTCGCCCAAACCCAGAACCGGATGGCCGTCGAGGACGAAGGACATTTTCCCATCGGGCGCAAAGATGATCTTCTGCACGGGCTTGTTGTTCGACGTGGTCACCAACACGGTCAGTGGCTTGGCTGTCACCTCGACGGTTAAATGGCCCACCTTTGCTTTGACCGGTTTAAAGTTCGAATCGAGTTTCCGTAGCGTGATGATCGGCTTGGGATACTCCCGCTCAATCAAAGCAGGCGTGTAAGGGAACTCCTGTTTGGAATCGATCGGTCGAATCGTGACGCGAACCGCCGCTTCACCAGCGGCACGGATATCGAGCCGCGCCCCGGCAAGGCTGAAGGGAGTCGGCTTCCACTTCCTGTCAACACCACGAAACTGTGCCACCGATCCAATAGCCGTATTGGCGGCGCTGTTTTTCACGTCTCCGTCAAGCTTCCACCAGCCGACGATGCCGTCGACGGTGGCCTTTCCATCAGCTTGGGCCATCGGCTTGATTTCGCCGGTGGACAAGGCGCGGTTGTAGACTCGCACATCGTCGATGCCGCCCTTGAAAAACTCACGGGTCCCGAGATCCGAGCCGATATACGCCGGGGCTTCACCCTGCGTATCAATCGATCCGGTGGCCGTCTTGACGCCAATTTCCTGACCATCTGCGTAGAATCTGATTGCCTTGCCATCAAACGTCACGCTGACCAAGTGCCATTTCCCGTCGAGCAACTTCGAGGGCTCAAGCGGTGCGCCCTGTTCGACGAATTTCCCGCCGATCCCCAGTCCGAAGCAAAGGCTGTGCTTCTTCTCGCGCTCGCCAATCGCCATGAGGACTCGGGCGTTGCCATCCTCTTTCCTGAAAATCTCCTGCCACTGCCAACCGCCTTTGCCGACGCGCTCGGGTTTGATCCACGCGGAGACCGTGATCGCCTTGGCCGGTTTAAGTCCGGCGTAGTGCGGTATCTTGACGGTATGCGAGCTGCCGTCGAGATTCAGCGCCTTGCCATGCTTACCATCTGAGTACTCCGCGGCGCACGTGCCAGAACAAAGTAGAAATAGGACAATCGTCAGGCCAAGAATGGGTTGTTTCATAACGCTTACTTTTAGATTGGGTCTGCGGCTTGCGGGGAGGGCGTTCTTGCGACGCACTCACCTCCTCTTAATCACCGCCGCCTGGATCAGGGTGAGGCCAGCATGTCTCGTCATACGGGGTTCATGTAACAGGGATCAGGTGCAGGGTCGAGGGGACTAGACCCAATCCACGCGGATCTGGGCGGGGTGATTGGCCAAACATGCCCGCCATATTCTCCCCGACGCTATTTCTTCAACTTGAACCGGGCAACATAGGCAAACGCGGTCACATAAAGATACTCCTGCTTCTCATCAAAACAGCAGTTGGTAACCGGGTCTGGAAGCCTGATTGTGGCCAGCTTTTTCCCCTCCGGAGAAATCACGAGGACTCCACCGGGCCCTGTTGCGAAGATGTTCCCGCTCTTGTGCATCTTCATCCCATCAAACCAACCGGCGTCACCCTCCCCGTAAGGCCCTTCAAAGAATACACCACCAGAGCCATCCTCCGCAGAGAACCGCCACATCTTGGGGTCCTGCATGTCTGAGCTCCCGACGTAGATCCACTTCTGGTCTGGCGAGAGAGTAATTCCGTTTGGCAGGTCCATTTGATCACTCAGGAGGGTGATCTCCCCCGTCGCGGCCTCATACCGGTAAATCCCGCAGTAGGGCATCTCCCGCTTGTCATTGACGAACACCATCGCCTCCCCGGGAACGCTGTTGGCGATATCACAATGCCCATAGGGAGGATCGGTAAAGTAGATGTCACCGTTAGGCGCAACGGTCAGGTCATTGGGGCTGTTCAGACGCTTTCCCTCATAGGTTGCAACAAGCGTCGAGAGGCCCTCCTGGGTGATATTATCAAAGGACAACTTGGCAAGCCTCCGGTCTCCATGCTGACAGATGACAAGATCCCCCGCAGGATCAAGAGCGAGACCATTGGATCCCAGAACACCACCCTCGAAGAAAGGAACCGCTCCAGTATGTCCACCGGGAGACAGGAACACGCCGGGTCCTTTCTCCTGGGACCAATGATGAATCTTATTCCCCCTCACGTCAGAAAAAAGAAGTGTCCTCATGGAAGGAACCCATACGGGGCCCTCTGCAATTTCAAACCCCTCCGCAAGAACCTCAAGCTGGACCGACTCGTCCAGGAGTGTTCCCAGCGCCGGGTCATGAAGTTCTACCTCACAGATCTGGTTTGCGGGAATCACCGCGCTGGAACCAGCTTCCGACGACTTCACCTCTTCATTGCCTGCGGGGGTGTCTGCATTCTCACTGCATGAGCAAAGCAGGATCGAGATTCCCAACACACTCCATATAAATCTCAGCGCTCTCATCTCTTCATTGCTAGAAACAGGATCCTTGAGCTCAAGCCCAAAATAACCCGGTGAGCGGGGGTTCACACCTTCACCGGGACTCAAACCAGTGACTCCTGACGGGAGGGCGTCTGACGGCAACCGCGAAGAGTTTGGTCGCAGGGCGGGCTTCGGGCTCCGCCGACATGCCTGTCCCGGCACGCGCCGAGCATCGATTCTTGTGCACCCGGCGACACGGACTAGACTCCGGCGTGCGAATATTGACTTTTTTGATTCTTCTGGCTGGAACCCTGATGGCGGAGAACTGGCCCGGATGGCGGGGGCCAAGTGGTGACGGCATCAGCAGCGAAAAGAACCTCCCCACCCACTGGAGCAACACTGAAAACATTGCCTGGAAGACATCAATCACCGGCGAAGGTCACTCGTCGCCAATCGTCTGGGAGGACCGTGTATTCCTGACCACAAGCCTGTCAGAGAGGAACGAACGCAAGCTGCTCTGTTTGAATCGTCTCGATGGAAAGGCACTCTGGGAACGCGTGGTCGTCAACTCGCCGCCCGAATCGATTCATCGCCTTAACAGCCGTGCTTCGAGCACGCCGGCCACCGATGGAGAACGCGTTTACGTCAACTTCATGTTGGCCAAAGGAGAAAAAATCATCGCGCCCAATGTTAGTTCTAAACGGCTGATCACGCCGGGGCGGATCGTGGTGGCCGCCTACGATTTCGCAGGGACCGAAAAATGGAAAACCGACGTCGGCGACTTTGTCAGCGCGCACGGATTCAACTCCTGCCCGGTGCTGTTTGAAGATTTGGTCATTATTAATGGCGATCACGACGGTGACGCTTACATCGTCGCACTCGACTGCGGAACCGGCAAGGAACGCTGGCGCACTATGCGGGAAAACAAGACCCGCAGTTATGTCACCCCCATCATCCGCAAGATCGGCGAACGCACCCAGATGATCCTCTCCGGCAGCCTCTGTGTGGCGAGTTACGATCCGCGAACCGGCAAACGGCATTGGATCATCGGCGGGCCAACGGAGCAGTTCATCGCCTCCATGGTTTACAACGGGGAATATGTGTTTGTGACAGGGGGCTATCCCCAACGGCACATTCTCGCGATCAACCCTAACGGAACCGGAAACGTGACCGAGACACACGTCGCCTGGCGGACGAATAATGGAGCTGCCTATGTCCCCTCGCCCATCGTGTCCGGAAACCACTTGCTCATCGTAGCCGATAGCGGAGTCGCCCATTGCTTCGATGCCAAGTCGGGCAAGCGCCTCTGGCGGGAACGGCTAGGCAGCGGGCACAGCCCCTCACCCGTCCTGGCCAATGGCGTCGTGTATTGCCTATCCGACCAAGGCGAGGCAACCGTCTTTCGACTGGGAGACCAGTTCAAACTCATCTCCAAGAACGATCTCGGTGAACCCGTCTCGGCCAGCCCCGCCATCAGCCAAGGCCAACTCTTCCTCCGCTCTCACAAAGCTCTCTACTGCATCGGGAAGAACTGACCAAACTCGTTCAAACTCGGGAACGCCACCCGGGGCAATAACCAATCGTTGATTGTAGGTTCGGGTCGACCCGGCATATCACACGCAATCACGGAAATGACCAATGCCCGGCAAGAAACTATCGTCGGATACCTCGCAAACCCTTTTCGCAGGTGGGATCTTCATGGTCATGCTGCTTGGCGCGGTTTTCTTCAACCTGTATCTGTTTGCCGCTTCGCCACCTTGGATGACTGAGATCAGTTCCTTCATGGAACGTGACGAGAGGGGGGGAAGAATTGAGGTAACGGAGGAGAATGCCTACAGAGGCATGCTAGCCATGAGTATATTGAATGCCTGTGCCGCCGCCCTGTTGTGGGGGTTGGGCTATAAGGTGTGCAGGTTCATGGTCAGGCGGCCGCTCAGGAAGGCCGGATTCGTATCTACCAGGCTCACCCTCTACGGATCGTGGGTCTTCCTTATCCCTTTCGCCATTCCCTCTGGCATCTTTGGATCGATGACGTGCCTCATGGCCGTCAGCTCCGGGAGGGCGCAGCAGCACCCGTGGGTCCTGTTGAATCTGCTCACACCGGTTGCAGCCATAGGAGTGCTCACCCTACTTTTTCCCCGGCCCAGGGTCTTGGAGAAGGTGTTCAGGATCATCGCCCCGGAATCTCATGGGGAGGACCAACAATCGGAAGAGGAAGACCCGGGGCCGTGATCCGACTGGACTGGAACAGGGACTTTTTGAAATGGTCTCCGCGAAATTCTGGAACAGCAAAGGCGAAGAGGTTGAGACGATTGAAGAAGCCGAGAAGTAACCTCACCCCGCCCCAATCCACGCGGCTCGGGGCGCGGTGAGAGGATTACTTGTCTGCCTCGATCCAATTTTCGGCTAGGTCTAGATCAGTCACCCCTTGAGCAAATCTACTGGGAGGTTTAAGGTAACAGCATCATGGCTGAAGAAAAAAAACCTAAACCGCAGTCGCCTAAGAAGCCGGTAGACCCTGAACCCGTCAAGGGAATGAGCAAGAAGGAACAAATGGAAGCCTACGAAGAATCACTTAAGGATACAGATTGGGGCCACCAGCCATGTTGAAACTATTTTTCATCGGAGGTGTCGTGGGAACCCTACGGACTCGCCAGACCGCTGAAAGGCCACATCACCCCGGAGAAAAATTGTAAAAGGGGTGGAACCCAGGACAACCGATTATTCCCTGACCCAATCCACGCGGATCTGGGCGGGGTGAGGGATCAAGGCTTCCTGCACCTTGCAGCTTACAGCTTACAGCCTGCACCGCACCCCCAACCCGTGCACCGCACCCCCAACCCGTGCACCGCACCCTGTTTCCTGCACCGTGATGTCGTGCCTTCACCTGCCTCGTAAAATATGATAAACCTCTGGCACTATGAAAATCTCAGCGGGCATTGCACTGGCATATTTTATTCTAGTTGGATGGAGGTGGAAGCTATGGTCAGATGAAAGATACGGTCTTGTTCTTCTTACCGCTCTGATAGCATTTTTGATCGGGGCCGTAATTGACCTCTACCGGCGCGTGAGGGGGTTCTCCAAGCAATTGGCGACCTTCGATATGTCGACTGAAAATTTCACTCGTCCGCTATGAAGTCAGCAATTTTTGTCGCTTTAGCCTACTTCATCTTCATGCCACGACTTGTTTGGCTTATAGACGATAATTACTACTCCAACCACGGTCAGCACGGCTACTTTGAGGGGGTCGTTTACGGACCCCAAGGGCTCTTTGTATTTTTCCAGACAGTTTGTGTCTTCCTGATATGCTTGGTGATACGAGCGAGCCTTCAGTTGACACAGTTATCAAGACATTTGGCAGCCCTCCAGAAAATCAGAGAACGCAAGGAAGCAAGTGCCGTAACACCCTGATTCCCACCTTGAACAGCCTACCGGTGCACCGCACCCTGCTTCCTGCACCTTTGCACCCTTAACCCGTGCACCGCACCCTGGTTCCTGCACTGGGATGGGGTGAGCAGTGGAAAGGTGGGTCCCTTTTGTAATGGCCTCACCGTCAGGCTGCAGGCATTGTTCTCATGATGAGACCTGTCCTGCTTTTGTCTGTATCACTGCCCCTGCTTCTGGGGGGGTGTGGTGAGAAGTCGTCATCCGAAGGTTCGGAGTCGGTTAGTGAGAACCCAACGGCACCGAGTGAAGAGGTCAAGGCCGTCGAAGAAAAACAGCAGGAGGTTACGCCTGAAGAACCCGTTGCTGAAACTAAACCTGCAGAAGAAGCGCCCGTTAACCCGATAAAGTATAAAATTACAGGTGATGCGGTCACTATCACTGGCTGTGATAAAAAGGCATCGGGTGCGTTAACTATCCCTGCGACTATCGAAGGTAAGACGGTCACCAGCATCGGGTCCCTCGCCTTCTCTAGCTGCAAAAGCCTGACGAGCATCACGATACCTGATGGAGTCACCAGCATCGGGCGTGCTGCCTTCTGGCAGTGCAGCAGCCTGACGAACATCACGATTCCCGACAGCCTCACCAGCATCGGGTTTGGGGTCTTCGCTGACTGCACCAGCCTGACGAGCATCACGATTCCTGACAGCGTCACCAGCATCGGGTATGGGGCCTTCGAATCCTGCAGCAGCCTGACGAGCATCACGATCCCTGACAGCGTTACCAGCATCGGAAAGGCTGCCTTCAATTCCTGCAGGGGCCTGACGAGCATCACGATTGGTGACAGTGTCACCAGCATCGGGAATGCGGCCTTCTCAAGCTGCAGGAAGCTGACCGCAGTGACATTTCTTGGGGATGCTCCCTCAACGGCTAAAGATATTTTCTACGGAGCCTCCTCCACAATTTACCGCAAACCCGAAGCGAAGGGCTGGGGTGATACTTGGGAGGGCAGGCCTGTAAAGCTGATCAGCGAGAAGCCCTGATTCCCTCACCCTGCACCTTTGCAGCCTAACCCGCACCCTGCTTCCTGCACCTTTGCAGGCTGTTGGTTGCACCGCACCCTGCTTGCTGCACCGCTACAGCTTACCGCGTGCACCCTTCACCCGTGCCCCGCACCCCTTAACCCGTGCACCGCACCCTGGTTCCTGCACCTTTGCAGTCTGTGGGGTGCACCGCACCCTGGTTCCTGCACGGGGATGGGGATCGGCTACTTGCGGGCCTCTTCCTCCGTCGCAACCTCTTCGCCTTCACTGTTCCACCATTGTTGGGATACGGTCACACCCTCTTTATGCATCCTTACAGCCCATAGCTGTCCGTTCTTGTGCCAACGCTTATATTCCCCGTGGCGTTTACCGTTTTTGTAAGCACTCTGGGAGGATCGCTTTCCGTTTTCATACCAATTCGTGTAAGGGCCGTCTCTTAGACCATTCTTAAAAGTATAAACTGACTTCTTTTGTCCATTTTCGTGCCAACGAGTGTGGGGGCCTTGCCTTTGTCCATCTACAAAAAGACCTTCGCTTAGTCGTTGCCCATTTGGATAGCTCATGAAAGACAAGCCATCTTGTTTGCCATCTTTAAACAGCGTTTTTCCAACCAGCTGCCCCGCTGAATTCCAGTTCATCATAGTCCCTCTTTTGGGATGATCGCTCTGCTTCGCAAGGCCCCATGACTGGGACGATTTGTAGCCTTCTTGGAGATTCGCCCTGTAGCTTGCCGAAAAGATACCGACGCCATTTTCCCACCTTCGGAATTGTCCAAAGCCTAATCTAGTAAAGCCGGTATATGGCTCATCCTGCAATCGGAGTAGAGTATCAAAGGAATCTTCTAGATGCTCTGTCGTAAAATCTTCATCCCAGTGAAGCAGATCAGGAATTCGAGATAACAGTAGTTTTTGCTCATCATCAAAACTGGCGAGTTGATGCACCGATGCTAAGATTTCGGCTACTTGCTCTATCTCTTCGGACGAAAGTTCATTCTTTTTCCACTCGTCAGCTGAGTAGCTCAAGAGGGGCCACCCTTCTGGTGGAGCAGGTCCTCCAGACCCATCCAAGTCGATCAGCCAACCCTCCGAAACCTTATTAAAGCGGATCGTTGTGCGAGAGATTTCGCGTACAATGACACCAATTGCTCTATCTTCCTCGACCCGAATATCACTGAGGTTGCCGATTGGTTGAATCAGGCTTTCCCATAGGACTGGAAGCTTGTCAGAACCTTTCAGCTCCATTGCCTCGAAAAACTCTCCAACAAGCTTCGCTTTATCTTTCACGGGATAGTTTCCATCATCAATGGATTCAAGGACTGGTTGAGAAAGACCATGTCTCGTCATGACCTTTTCGAGCGAAGAGATAGGTGCAGGCGAATCTTCACCGCCTAATCTACCACCCTTCCCCATCAGTCTCGCGGATCCAATCAACATGTCGACAATGCCCCGCTGGGACTCTTCGGTAAGGCATTCCATAAGGCCTTCTATATCCCTTTCCACTGATGCCGTTTGCCAAGCTTCAAAAACCGAAGCTGGCGATTCAGCGGTGAACGAAGGTTTCGAATTATTGGAAGCCGGATCCTGCGTTTGATTCTCGACTAGTTGGATGCCGATCCCTGAATCCGGAGAAGCAACGTCCTTATTACCAGATTTCTCCTTTCCCCCACATCCAATGAATGCGAAGGCGGCAAACAGCAAAAGTAGCCTCTTCATGACCCCTGAATCCTAGTTCCTGAATCGTGGCACACTATTACAAAGTGAGAGCCTGTTTCCTGCACCCTTAACCCGTGCACCCCACCCTGCTTCCTGCACCTTTGCAGGCTACCACGTGCACCGCACCCTGCTTCCTGCACCTCTACAGGGTAAGGCGTGCACCGCACCCTGGTTGCTGCACCGTGATGCGGGGGGCTTGGTTGCATTACGGAAGGATACCAACTCGGTGCGCGGGGCCGCGCTTGACTGATGATATTACCACCTGTGCCTAATCTGAGAGACGTAGGCTCATATCGTCAGCTGTTGCTAAGACTCCGTCTGAACCTTTCGAAATGATTTCGGGCAAATTCTCATAAAAGCCGGAGGACGAATCATGAAGCTTGTAAACAAACTCCTGTTCCCACCCGTCTCTTGGAATCGTTTCGAATGACGCTTCCCAACGCTCTGGAACGGGCTCCATAGTTGGCTCCTCGACGAGAGCTTGGAGGCCCTGAGCCTCAGTCGGAAACCGGTCAGCTCTCATCCTGTAGAGCTTAAGAGAACTCATGACTGTCTGCATTTGACCCTGCGTTTTAATCGCCCCTCCCGTATTTTTGAAAGCCTTGACTTCTTTGTAACCGAAAAGCAGCAGGCAGCTGACCACTACGGGAATTAGCACATAATACACAAGTTTCTTCATAAGTAGGAAACAATCTATCATCCGCATCCCGACACACGATTACAAAGTGGGAGACTGATTGTAGGACCCTGCTTGCTGCACCTTTGCAGGCTGTGGCGTGCACCGCACCCTGCTTCCTGCACCCTGATGGCGCGCTCCATCGGTTCAGGCAATGCTGGGGGCAGCACTTTCGATTCTTAGTGCCTGATCGCAGATGGTAGAGTTACTGAATGGAACAGCCTTCCCTGCCTCCTGAGAACAGTGAGTCCGCACCCACTACCAACCAGATGGCGATTGTCAGCATGGTTGCGGGTGGCACTGGTGCTGTTGGCGTCCTCGGTGTTGTGGCCCTCTTCTGGACAGGGAGCAGGCTATGCCTCATATGCGTAGTGCTAGTGCTACTAGCATCAATATGTGCGATCGTATGCGGGCATATCGCACGTCGACAGATTCGAAAGTCGAAGGGGTTGGAGCAGGGGAAAGGAATCGCCCTCACGGGGTTAATCCTCGGCTATGCGCTTCCGGTTGTCCTCGCGATACTTGCCGCGATAGTAATCTACTTCCTTATGTTCATATTGGGTGAAGTTGCCGAAGGGGTGTCCGATGCCACCGGTGACTTCTGGGATTCCCTCCAAACTATCGGACAATAGGACGAGCCCCCCGTTTTACCCTGACCCCTGAATCGGTGTCGGTGATCGATGGAAGCATTTGCTTCGAGTTCGCTCCTACCGACGATGCCGCCTTCTTCCGGTTCAGCGTGCAGTAGTCCCCCACCCTGCTTCCTGCACCTTTGCAGGCTGTGGCGTGCACCGCACCCTGCTTCCTGCACCCTGATGGGTGGCTGCTTCCCCTGCCTCGGGCAGTGTGGTAGGGCTGGGGCGTCATGAAACCGTTCATGTCCGTAATTACCTTGTTTATTTTTGTCCTGGGCACTCTTTGCAGCGGTGCTGATTATTACATCGATTCGGTCGATGGATCAGACAGCAATGACGGTCTCTCGATACGCTCGCCATGGAAGTCGCATATGAAAGCGGAGTCAGTATCGCTGGCGGCAGGAGATGTAGTCCACTTCAAGAAAGGCTCTTCCTTTTCCGGCAATATTCGGATCAGTGAATCTGGAACAACGGCCAAGCCGATACGGCTGACTTCCTACGGGAAGGGCGCACTGCCCAAGTTTACTAATCCCACTACCCGCGATGCCAGCGGCAACGCGATCATCCTTGGCGGCGACTACATCATCGCAGAAAACCTGCATTTTCACGATACCCCTGGGGAGTATGTCTCGGGGACGATCATCATGACGAGACTGGCTGCGCTGCGTATCGATCGCGGAGCGGATCATTGCATTATCCGAAACAATGAATTCATCAATACCGGTCAGGGCATCATGTCAGCGGGCGAGCACACCTTGATCACGAAGAATTATCTGGATGGCCCGAGTTATGCGCTTTGGCGAACGTCAAAAAGCAGCTGGGGACCGATGGGGATTCACTTAAACATCGGAAACCAGGAAGTGTCATACAACACAATTAAGAACTTTGGGACCAAAGACAGCCCATGGGGCTCAGACGGCGGTGCTATCGAAATAGATTGCGGCAGATATCATAAAAAAAACATCTACATTCATCATAATTATTCGGAAGGGAATGCTGGATTCATTGAATCCAGCTGGGATTACGATTGGCCGCGATATCGACAGGAAATCTATAACTGGAGAGTCTCCTTCAATGTGAGCTACGATGGACAGTCATGGCTATTCATGCTGGCACCATGCACTGGCATCTATTTCGATAATAATACGATAGCCCGATACAATGGATTCGGGAGGTCCCAAAATGCCTGTGCACGCCTTGATGTCCGGGGCGGGAACCCTGTCGGCAAACCTTCGGGGGCCCATTTCAGGAACAATCTGTTTATCTATTCGTCTTCTCCTTATAGCGGCAATCGATCTGGTGGCGCCCTGAAAACAGCCAACTGGTATTCAAAGCACCAATCCCCCGGCACTAAATATATGGGTGACAGCAATCAGGCTGGCAGCGGCGATCCGCGCCTTGTCGATCTTGAGAAACAGGATTATCGCCTCAAAGCAGACAGCCCATTACGCGGCCAAGCGATCAACCTGAGCGAACTCTATAAAACTGATTTCAACGGTCGTCCATTGCCTAAGACCGGCAACTGGGACATCGGCGCGATTCAATATACTGCGGCCAAGGCGACCAAAGCAATGCAGCCGGAACGGCGACCTACTGTTCACCGGTGACCAAGTCCGTGCCCTGTCAGCGGATTACACGATTGGTTTGAACGAGGCAGGGAACGTGCAAATGAAGTTCAACCTCTTTGAGTCGGCAGACCTGAACACCTTCGCACCCCTCACCGTGAACCCTGAATCGCTATCGGTGGTCAACGGGAGCATCTACCTTGAGTTCGCGCCTACCGACGATGCCGCCTTCTTCCGGTTCAACGTGCAGTAGTCCCGCACCTTGCACCCTTAACCCGTGCCCCGCACCCTGCTTCCTGCACCTTTGCACCCTGTGGCGCACCCCGCACCCTCGTTCCTGCACCGTGATGGGGTGAGATGGCGCGGTCCTGCAACCCAGCACATTCCAAATGGCCTAGTTATCGGTTCTGATCTGCCCACTTAGCTCATCCAGCAAACCATCCCGGCGCGGGATCGAGTTGAGCTGGTTGATCATACCCACGTAGAGCATGATCCTACCTCCCTCGGGCATGGATTTCTTGAGGAGTTTCCCAAGCTCGCGTCCGGCCTGGTAATTATCGGTGCCGAGAAAAAAGAGGCGCTTGGAATCCGGAGCGTCACTGTCGTGCGTGATGACCGCCACCTGCTCAGCAGCATTGTTAATCATCTCAGTCTGGTTGGCTGGATTGAGAACGCTGATCGCGATCCCCTTGCAGTCTCCCTTGCTGAGAATGTTTTCCACGATCATGTTCTGCCCAGCGGGGGTGGCCGCATTGTTCATATGGAATTCCACGGCTACTCCGAACTCCTTGGCAGCAACGTAACATCCTGCCTCAGCGTGGCTCCAGAAGGGGTCGGGAACATTGGTAATGAATGCGAACTTGGGCGCATCCGCGGGAGCCTCGGCGCCCTTGGCTGCTTCTCCTGCTGCCAGCCGATCCTCCACGGTCTTGCGGAATTCCTCCACGTTATCCTTCACGATCGTCCGGATCGGAACCGGGATGTTCTTCCCCTCATCGAGATCGGGCATCTTGTCATCCACCACGATCTCCTTGAGATGCCTCATAGATTGGTATCCGAAGTTGTAGGGATCCTGCACCACCGTTCCCTCACAGTGGCCCTCCTTGATCGCGGCGAGGGTAACCGGATCCTCGTCAAAGGAGAACACCTTCACCTCTCCCAGTTTGTTGGCATCCTTGAGAGCCTCGAGACACTGGGGCGCGTTGTAGGACCAGAGGCCGACCATGGCGTCGACTTCGGGATACTTGCCGAGGGTATTCTCCGCGTTCTTCTTGGCCAGGGAACGGTCTCCGTAATCGGTCTGGACCTCGTCGAGGATGATGAACTTTCCAAAGGTTTTACCCTTCAGGGCATTACTCAGTGGGTTATTGTCGTTATTTCCAGTGGTGTCAGCAGAAGGTTCGGCAGGCTCAGTTGCCTCCTCGGAGTCGTCAGATGGGAATAGGACCCTTTCCATGCGCCGCTTTGCTTCTGCCGCATCGATTCGGGATAGTCGAAAACATCCCATGATCGCCCATTCGCTTGGTGAACCTTCTGGCAGGCGGGGTCCACTTCTTGGCGGAATCATCTGCAGAGTGTCTCCCTTCAATTCCAAGGAGAAGCCCTCTTCAGAGTCAATCGATATAACCCCTTCATCATCGGTCATGATCGTAAAGGTAGAAAACTGCGGCGGGTCATCGTACTTATACATTCCAACCTTGCCACCCTTGGAAAAATGGACAAAGAGTCCTTCCTCGCTTTCGACGCTGAGAAACTTGCTGAATTCCTCTTTTTCTTCGCTGTCAGGAAGGTCCTCGAAGGCTTTACGACACTTTTCAGAGTCCAAGGCCCAGTAGCCGATGATTTTGCTCTCTGGCGAAGCAGGCGCCTCCCCTGCTTCAGGCGTGACAGACTCCCCTGCCCCCGCATCGTTATCGGCGGCACCATTATCACCCGTCGCCTTCTTCTCCCCGCAACCGATGAGCGCGAAGCTGCTAAGCAGTAATACTAGCTTCTTCATGATTCATGAATCCTAGTTCCTGAATCCTGACACTCGATCACAAAGTGGGAGCCTGATTGTAGGACCCCGTGTCCCGCACCCTGCTTCCTGCACCGCTACAACTTACCGCGTGCCCCGCACCCTGCTTCCTGCACCTATGCAGCCTGTGGCGTGCACCGCACCCTGCTTCCTGCACCTTGCACCCCTCAACTCGTGCCCCGCACCCTGGCTCCTGCACTGGGATGGGGTGCGCTGCTTCCCTTGCAGCGCTGGTGCCTTTTTGGAATAGGAGGACTGGCGGATCGGCCCTACACTGATCCCATGAAACCCGCGCCCTTGTTAGTTGTTCTGCTGCCCCTTCTGTTTGGGGGGTGTGGTGAGAAGTCGTCATCCGAAGGTTCGGAGACGACTGGTGAGAACCCAACGGCACCGAGTGAAGAAGTAAAGCCTGTCGAAGAAAAACAGCAGGAGGTTAAGCCTGAAGAACCCGTTGCTGAAACTAAACCTACAGAAGCAGTATCTATTAGCCCCCATTTAAAGTATGAGACCGAAGGTGCTGCGGTCACTATCACTGGCTGTGATAAAAAGGCATCGGGCGCGTTAACCATACCTGCGATCATCGAAGGCAAACCTGTCGCCAGCATCGGGGAGATGACCTTCATTCGCTGCCTCAGCCTCACGAGCATCACGATCCCTGACAGCGTCACCAGCATCGGGGATGGGGCCTTCCGGTTCTGCAGAGGCCTGACGAGTATTACGATCCCCAACAGCGTCACCAGCATCGGGTTGGGCGCCTTCTCTTACTGCTTCAGCCTGACGAGCATCACGATCCCTGATAGCGTCACCAGCATCGGGAGGGACACCTTCGGGAGTTGCACCAGCCTGACGACAATTGAGGTTGACGCGGGGAACGTGAATTTCACGGATGTCAATGGGGTTCTGTTCAATGCAGAGAAGACGGTGCTGCTTACTTATCCTGCAGGCAAGACAGGGGACAATTACGACATTCCTAATAGCGTCACCACCATCGGGGTTGATGCTTTCTCTGAATGCACCAGCCTGACGAGCATCACGATCCCTGAGGGTGTCACCAGTATCGGGGAGAGGGCCTTCATGGGCTGCACCAGCCTAACCGCAGTAACATTTCTTGGGGATGCTCCTAAAGCGGATGAAGAGGCTTTCGACGACGCAAGCCCCACCATCTACCGCAAGCCCGAAGCAAAGGGTTGGGGTGAGACTTGGGGAGGCCGGCCGGTCAAGTTGATCAGCGAGAAGCCCTGATCCTGCACCCTGCTTCCTGCACCTTGCACAGCTAACCGCGCACCCCGCACCTTTGCAGGCTGTGCTGTGCACCGCACCCTGTTTCCTGCACGGGGATGGGGTGCGGTGTAAACGTTTACCCCTTTTGTAATAGGAACGGGGTCCAGAGGTATTACACTGGTTTTGTATGAACAAACGAAAGCTGGATAACATCGTCCAAGCTAGCGCGGTTACTGCTGGAGCCCTACTCTGTATCCTGATCAAGTGGCCATTATCGCCTGAAACTTTGAATGAACCAGACCATTGGGGGTTCAAGTTAATTAATGGCCTCATCGGATTGGCAATTTCTACCCTTTTAAGTGGATTTCTCCTGTCCGCTCTACACCGTAGATGGAACGACTTCATTCGATCCTGCATCGTATTAGAGGGTCTCCTGTTCTGCGTATTACTTTCGTGGCCGTTTTCGCGTGAAGCATTTGATAGCCCCCTGATGCGGAACTTCTTAAACGGGTTCGTAGGACTAGCGGGTTTCACTATTATAGGTTTGCTTCTACGCCTAGTTCCTCCACTGGCACTGAAGCGAATCTGCGTGCCCCTTATTCTGGGAGCGCCTCTTGTATGGGCTTTCGTAACCTTTTTTCCATTTGGACCGAAAACCTATCAATCCCCAACTGCAGTCTTTGAAGCCGCCCAAGCCGCATCCGCGAAGAGAGACATGGAGGGCGTCATGAATTGTTTGACTGAGGAGTCACAGGAGACCTTCGTAGAAATGCTCGTTGGTTTTTTTGGGATGATGAAAGGCTTTGTGGGATTGGCAGGTGAAGAACTCCCTGAGCCTATAGCCAAGCTCGACAAGGTCATGAAAAAGCATGGCCTTTCTGACAAAGTTCTCGAAGAGATGGAGGGCGAAAGTTATCCGGTAAAAGACAAGGCGGCCCTAGTTGGTGACTTCTTTAAGGCTATGAAAGCGTCTAAGACGGAGGAATTACCGCCTATGTGGAGCAGCCTTATCCAACCAAGCGGTAAGCTCGAAGGCATTAGCATTGATGGAGATACTGCCACCGCGACTGCTGTGGATGGCGGCACCCGTGTAATGATCGGCTTTATTAAGGTCGGTGAGAGCTGGCTAATCAACCATGGTAGTTCTGGAGAACCTGCTTATCCAGCGAGTTGGCCTGACTTGAGCACCTCCTCCGACGAATGGAAAACGAATCCACTTTCGGAAGAAGAGCTCGAGCGATTGGAGGGCATTTTAGCATCAATCGACCGTCTCGATGGCTTTGATGAAGAATCTAAAAAACTATTGGCTCAAGTCGCAGATATGTTGGATGAGGCCTTCACAATAGAAGGCTCCGTCTTTAGCTCTCCACTCCTGCTGAACGGTGAGGCATATACAGGTTTTACTAGGTTAGGGACACAATTCAGGAGGTGGAAGAATGGGAAAGGCGTCTTCTCTGCAACCTACAGATCGGATAGCCAAGAGGGTTACAAAATGTCGCAAGGCTGGGACAATTTGCAGGAGACCGATCATATTAGAAGAGGCACCACAATGTCGTGGAATGAAGGGGGGCAGTTGATTGGACAATCGCTGTTTAAAGATGGAAAACAACATGGTTTGTCTTTCATGAGCTATCCTAACGGGCAACGACGAAGCGAAGGGCTATATGTAGAAGGCAAAAGACAAGGACCACACACCCATTGGCTCCAGAATGGACAAAAGCGGTCAGTTTATATGTACGAAAACGGTGTAAGAAACGGTCCGTATACTAATTGGCATGAAAATGGGCAGCTATCCTCCCAGAGCGCTTACAAGGACGGCAAACGTCATGGCGAGTATAAGCGCTGGCATAGTAACGGACAGCAATGGGCTATTAGGATGCACGAGAATGGCGAGACCGTTTCTGAGAAATACTGGAATAGTGAGGGAGAGGAAGAAGCGAATGACAGTCGAAAGTAGAATATTGCGTCGAACCCGACGGCAATATGTCGGTGTAACGCCAGCACTTACAGCCTGCACCGCACCCTGCTTGCTGCACCTTTGCAGGCTGTGAGGTGCCTGCACAGCTTACCGCGTGCACCGCACCCTGCTTCCTGCACCTTAGCGGCGCACCCCCCACCCTGCTTCCTGCACCCTTAACCCGTGCCCCTAACCCGCACCCTGCTTCCTGCACCCTGCTTCCTGCACCCTGCTTGCTGCACCGTGATGGGGCAGATCGTCTTCCTACAAAACGAGCACCTTTTTGGAATGGCTGCGGGGCGGCACTCGTCCTACCTTGGGAAGGTGAGATTGCTGTTGCTGCTTCTTGTGCTGGGAACTCCTTGCGTTGTCGCGCAGGAGGACAAATCCAAGCTGCGAACTTGGACGTCCAGCATTGGGACCAAGATTGAAGCTGAGCTTGTCTCCACTACCGGTGACGAGGTGACCCTGAAAACAAAAGCTGGGCGAACGCTGACGGTGCCGCTCAACAAACTCTCGAAGGCTGATCAGGAATTCGCAGCAGCGCAGTCGTCCCCGCAAGAACCGGCAAAGGGAGGAGTGCCAGTCACCCCCGATTTAAAGTATGAGACCGAAGATGATACGGTCACCATCACTGGCTGTGATAGAAACGCATCGGGTGCGTTAACCATACCTGCGACTATCGAAGGTAAGACGGTCACCAGCATCGGGAACTTGGCCTTCGTTGGGTGCGGCAGCCTGACGAGCATCACGATTCCTGATGGCGTCACCAGCATCGGGGAGAGCGCCTTCTACGGTTGCTCCAACCTGACGACAATTGAGGTTGGCGCAGGAAACATAAGCTACGCGGATGTGGATGGGGTTTTGTTCAACAAAAAGAAGACCATACTGGTTACTTACCCGAAAGGGAAAAAAGGAACCAATTACGACGTCCCTGATGGCGTCACCAGCATCGGAGAGAGGGCCTTCTCTGACTGCAGCAGCCTGCCGGACATCACGATCCCTGATAGCGTCACCAGCATCGGGGATTCCGCCTTCGTCCACTGCAAAAGCCTGACGAGCATTACGATTCCTGATGGCGTCACAAGCATCGGGGATTCTGCCTTCTCTCAGTGCAAAAACCTGACGAGCATCACGATTGGCAACAGCGTCACCAGTATCGGGGAGGATGCCTTCTTTTACTGCGAGAGCCTGACCGCAGTGACATTTCTTGGGGATGCTCCTAAAGCGGGTGAGGCCCTTTTCTACAAATCCACCCCCACCATCTACCGCAAGCCCGAAGCGAAGGGCTGGGGCAAGACTTGGGGAGGCAGACCTGTAAAGCTGATCAGCGAGAAGCCCTGATCCCTGCCCGCCCAAGAATTTTCACGCGGGGTGATACATACATACCCAAGCTCACACAAAAAGTGCCGCCCCCACCGGTGGGGTGTGCGGGGGCTGCGGGGGCAGGAATCGGTCTTACGCGAAAGGTGCGGGGTTGGGGCCTAATCCGGAAAAATTAGGCCGCCGTAAGTGCCTACACTTGGTGCCTACACTAGCCCTCCTATGACCCATAAGATATCCCCCAACCCGTTAAGGTTGAGGGATTTAAAGTGGCTCCTGCGGTTGGATTCGAACCAACGACCTAATGACCGCCACCTCCTAACTATCAGATACTTAGGGGGACTGTGCCCTAACTGTGCCTTGCGTGGGCACTCTTGGGGGCACAGTATGGGCACATGGCCTATCTCTACAAGCGGGGGCGAATCTACTGGGTCAAGTTCACGGGGCCGGATGGCTCGATTGTCAGACAGAGCACGGGAAAGACCAAGCGGCGCGAAGCGGACAACGAAGCGAAGGACATTGAGGCGGAGGTGCGCCGCAATGGGAAGGTGCCAGAAGGTCTGCCCGTTGCATTTCAATCGATCCTGCTCCGAGCCGCACACGAGGCCCACCAAGGCAAACTCACCCTCGCCCGTAGTGAAGACCTGTTGCGCGAACTCCACCAATTAGCGAATCCCGAATATGAGCGGATCAGTGTGGATCAACACCTTTCCAATTGGATCGCGGACCAAATCCCGCACGTGTCCTCTCGCACTATCGAGATTTACGGCGACATGCGCCGCCTCATGACTAGGGCACTCGGCAAGCGTTTGAGTTCGGCCGCGGTGGACTCCCTAAGCGTGAGCGACGTGAAACGGGCTCTCGCCACCATCAAGAAGACACACATGGCCTCCACCACAAATCAAACTCTCCGAGCCTTTCGTCGAGGAATGGAGAGTGCGGTACAACTTGGCCTGTGCTCCGCCAATCCCGCTGCGCAGGTGAGACCCTACAAGGAGACCGACGGCAAGGAGGTTGCTCCATTTACCAAGGAGGAATTTGCAACGCTCCTGCGGCACGTGAGGAACTCCTACAAGCACGATGAGTGGGAAGGCGCGGTCCTGATCGCAGGTCACACCGGCTTGCGCTTCGGGGACGTGCTGAGCCTCACACGAAAAAACGTCCACGACGGCCGCCTCGTGGTCGAGACGGGCAAGACGGGGAAAATGATCGAAATTCCGCTGACCCCACCCGTGGCGGCTTGGATCGGAGCAAAGCGCGGCAAGTTCTTTCCCCTGCTCTCCGCAAAGGGGGCCGGAAGCCTCTCCACCACTTTCACACGCATTATGGAGCGCGCCGGCGTCCCCCGGGACATCGATCTTCCTGGGCGGGAGAAGAAAGGGCGCAGGAGCTTTCACAGCCTGCGCCATAGCTTCGCAAGTTGGTTGGCTGACAACGATGTGCACGCCGACGTGCGCAAGAAGCTCACCGGCCATAAGTCCGATGGCATACACGCCGAATACACACACCACGACGAAGCACTCGACAAGGCGATGGAGGGCCTTCCGACGCCTTGAATAAGCGAAAAGAAACCAGGGACTCAATGCCCCTCTCGGATCTGCCGAGCTTATCGGCAGAGGAAATTGCAGGCACAATCGAATTGCTGGCCCTGCTCAGGAATTCCGGCATGCATGCTCCGAATCTAAGCAAAGATGACCAACTGTTCAGAGGGCTGGCGTGGGCTCGCAGTATGGAACTCTCCAATCTGAAACATGGAAACAACGAGGGCGCAGCAAAGCAGAGACAGTCCTACGCAGACGCTGCGGGAAGAATCGTTGAAAAGGCCGCGAGCGAGCGACGGTTCCATATCATTGATCAGGTCGCCGAGGTGCTACGAAATCCAGCCGAGCATATCGGACCGAAACCCCAACGGCCTGCGTTCGTCAAGGTCGCTAAGGCACTTGCCAACTTCGTTCGCGAATACGGCAGGAACCCAAAATCTCAGGCGGAGCTGATTGATTACGCCAAGCTGCCACAGTCCACCGTCAGCGAAGCATTGAGGTGGCTTGAATTCCCCTTGAAGGGCCGGGCTGGACGAAAGCGGAAGAAATAGATCAGCGTCGAGGCGCAAAGTCGCTGATCTATTTTCGACGGTTGCCTGCCATGGCTACAATCTCCCCCATGGTTACAAAACAAGTAGAACCGGCCTGGCTGAGTTGGCAGCAGGCGGCACAATATTCGGGACTGTGCATTCAAACGCTGCGGAACGCAGAGAAGACCGAGGCGTTTGAAACACGTCTCGTTATAATCACGGGGCGGTCCAAGGGTCGCCGTTTGATCAACCGTGAATCCCTCGACCGGTGGATCTGGTCGCAGAATGCACCCCAAACCCAGGAGACGCGATGATGCCCAGTATCGATGATATTTACGAGGACAACGCTCCTCTCAAAGCCGAGGACCTTCGCGGCAAAGATGTAACACTCACAATCAAGACCGCGGAACCCAAAACCTATGACGATGGTGATCGGAAGCTAGTGCTGAGGTTTCACAAGGCTTTGCGGACGCTACCTCTCAATCGCGTCAACGCCCGGACCATCGCGGACATGCATGGCGGTGATTTCGAGCAGTGGGCGAATCGCAAAATCACTCTTTACGCCACGACGACAGAGTTCCGGGGCAATAGGGTGCCTTGCATCCGCGTGAAGCCGCCCGAGACCGTCCGCCACCCGGACGACCGGCCATTGGTGGACCCAGAACCGCCGATCAAAGATTCCCGTGCAGTATTGCGGAGCTATTCGGCCGACGACGAGGAGGAATTGCCCTTCTGACAGATGAAGTCTGGAAAGAGAAAACCCGCGGTGGCAGCCGCGGGTAAAGTGAAGACCAGTGCTGAGAGGCAAATGATCAACGAGGTGACTCTAATAGCCCGCGAACCAGAATTCAAGTGCAGTGTATTCTGTGCGGTTTCTGGCATGAGGACAGGCACTGGAGAGCTTGGGTTTCTCTAATTTGAGGAAGGAGGCATTTTGAGCATTCCAGCTTTGAACTGGGCCAAGGAAGACTGCAAGGCTCGCGGTTCCTTGCGGGGAATCATCATGGTGCTTGCTGACCATGCCTCTCCAAAACCCACCCAGGGAACCGGGGATTTTCATGTCTGCTGGACGGGGCAGAAAACAATAGCCAGAGAGTCCGGATGGTCCGTGAGGTGCGTTGAGGACAACATTCCCAAACTAGCCAAGCACGACATCAAGGTTCTTCCCAGGCGGGTGCCAACGCCAAACGGAGCATGCAACCTTTACGTCTTTCCAATCAGTGATTCCCTAGAGGTTCCCACGGCATACGTGGAAACTGACGAGGAGGTTCCCACGGTTCGCACGGAGGTTCCCACATCTCACGCAGAAGTTCCCACGGGTCCTGCGGGTAAACCCAAACCTAAACCCAAAGAGGAACCAGAATTAAAACCCAGTCCATCCAGCGAGCGAGCTACTGCTGAAGACGTTAATCTTCTTTGTAAGGAAACCACAGAAGGGGTTCTCTGGAAAGATGAGGGGGTTGGGTCGGGTTCGGCATATACGCTCGATGATCTATTTCGTAAAATCGAGACCTTGAAGATCGGCCCTCACAACCGCCTCAGAGCGCAGGACATCGCTCGCAAGCTCTGGGATGACACTGGCGGGGGAAAGCACCTCAGCGGCAAGCCTGTGAAGGATCTACGGGCCGTCCTGATGACACGGCTCCAGGCTGAGGGCGTGATTAAGAAGAAGAGGAAGTGACCCAATCCACGTGGATCCGGTCGAGGGCCATGCGGAACTGGTGGCGGTTGTTTGTTTTAGCGTGGTGCATGAAATTTTCCCGCCATGCCCCCCGCATCACACCCTGAATCGGGGTCGGTAGGGTTCCCAGTGCTCCGATTTAGGACCGCCCGCTAGGGCAGGGTCACGGGATTACGACCCTGAGGTGTTCTTGGCTGCTTTTCTGCGCAGGGTCCTTGCTTTGGCCTTAACTCTTTTAGCTTTCGCGCAGACAGGACACCCATTACCGGCGGATCGATTTTGAACGGTTGATTCCCATTCGTGGCCACACACACCAAGCCACCAAACCTTGCGCGATGACTTGGGTTTTACTTTAGTCGCGGTAAGAGTCCCATTCTTGCTGGGATGCCACTCTCTTGCGAGCTTAGGGTTGACCGTCGAGAGGTCATTTTTTCCTGTTATCACCTCTCTTCCAGAGCAATAGGGGCAGCCCTTGCCTTTGCTTCGATTATTTACGATTGCCTCCCATTCGTGACCAACAGAACAGAACCACCAGATCTTTTTGTTTGAGGAGAAGCGGACATCCTGAGGCTTTAGGTCGCCGTTCTTTGAAGGGTGCCACTGTAACGCTAATTCGGGGTCTTTTGTCCCAAGGTCATTAAATCCTTTGAGGGTGGATTTGCCGTTACAATATGGGCAACCCGAACCCTTAGGTTTTCCCCGAGAATTAATTTGGGTCGTCCATCGATGCCCAAGGGAACAAATCCACCCAACGCGTTTATTGGAGCCCGCGCTAAAAAGAGTCGGAGTGAGGGGCTTGTTCTTCTCATGATCCCACTCATCAACAAGATGTGGATGTGTCTCTTGCAAGCTCGTGCCTGGTTTGAGAGGCAGCATTGCGCGAAGATTTTGAAATATCACTTCGTTGTGAAAGCGCTTCAAGGGTAGTTTGGCATTGAGTGGAACATCTCGCCTTTTGAGGGCAATAAAGAGGTCGTTGATTGCTTGGATTATGTAGTTCTCATCCGAATTCTGATATTCGAAAGCGATTACTAACCCTCGTATTTTGGGCAACCGGCAGTCCCTAATGCGGATCACTGAGAATCCCATATTTCGCAAGGCTCTGCTTTTCTTTCGGTCGTATTTCTGGCGGATCTCGGAGCTATGCCAGGGGTATCCGTCGATCTCGATAGCAATCTTTTGATCGGGCAGTAACACATCAACCTCAAAGCCGGAGACCTTTGTGCCCCATCTGGCAGAAGGAAATTCCAATAAAAGCTCTGTGAAAAAACGTAGTTCAATCTGAGAGGTTCTTTTTCGACACGAGGGGCACCCGGATCCGGAATAACTCCGACTATTGGGTGAGGTTCGCCATGCGTGGCCATAACTGCACTTCCACCAAACACCCTTATTGGAGCCTGGACCGATAGTATCTGGCGTGACCCTATTTTTAGTTTCGTGAAATTCCTCGGCCAAATCCGGCCGAAGCGTGGCGAGGTCGTTGACGCCAGCTATGATCGTTCGATTTATACAAACCGGGCACTTAGATCCCGATTTCACTCTAGTTCGGTCTGCAATACTTACCCGCCAAGACGGGTGTCCCTTCTTTTTGCATTTCCACCACACCCTTTTACCGGAACTGACAGAGACCATTCCAGGCGTTAGGTTTGCGTTCTTTTTGGAGTCCCACTCCGCTGCGATTTTAGGGCGCAGGGTTTCAAGATCAGTCTTTCCGGGGATAGCCTTCCGACCTGAGCAATAGGGACAACCGGATTCTTGGGTTACCCGGTCCTTAATTACGGCTTTCCATTCATGGCCTTCCGAGCACACCCACCATGCTTTTGCATGAGAGCCGCACATCATCTCCTCTTTAGGTCGTTTGTTTTTTTCGGTATGCCATTCGCGAGCGAGCACAGGATGGGTTGTCGCAAGATCGTTCACTCCACCCTTTACTCTTCTTCCCGCACAGTAAGGACAACCGGAACCCCTCGTTCTTTGAGCTACTGGAGCGTCCCACTCATGCCCTTTTGGGCAGATCCACCAGAATTTTTTTGTTGAGCCATGGGTCAATTCTTGTGGGGTGATTTTCCCATTTTTGACTGGGTGCCACGATTCGGCGACTTCAGGAAAGAGGGTTGTCAGATCGTTTTTGCCAATCGCTGGCGGTTTTCTTTTTCTGCGGCTCCGAGCGCACACAGGACACCACGTCCCATGTTTTACCCCGGCGGGTGCGGCCCACCACTTGTGGCCGTCTTGGCACTGCCACTCCAATTTGGAAAAGCACCCAGCGTATTCCTTGCTCAGGCATACTCCACCTCGTTCAGTTGCGATGTTGATGAAGTCAGAGAGTTGCAGTTTTTTTCTTTTTCTGCGGGTCCGAGCGCACACAGGACACCACGTCCCATGTTTTACCCCGGCGGGTGCGGCCCACCACTTGTGGCCCTCCTGGCACTGCCATTCCAACTTGGAATAGCACCCAGCATATTCCTTGCTCAGGCATGCTCCACCCCGTTCAGTTGCGATGTTGATGAAGTCAGAGAGTTGCAGTTTTTTCGCCATTAATCTTAAAGATCGCAGGTTCCGGGTAATTTTGGATTATGTCGCATGGGGTTTGTCAAATTTGGCAACGCTCTCCCTTTGGAACTTCAATTGTTGCCGAGTCCGTTAATCCGTCAAAAAATCTTCTTCTCCAGTCATGGAAAGGAATTTTCCGCGCTCATTTCTGCGTGTGCCTCACTCTGTCCACGATCCTAACCGGACGGTTATTCTAGACAACAATCCGGCTTGCCATATGTCAAAATCCCTTTGCCCCTGCAAACTCTCCGCATCAAAGCCCTTCCAATCTGAGGATTACGGCCCAATGAGGTTCCACCTTCCCCTCCGTATCGCGGGATGCCTGTCTCAGTCCCTTTTCAACGGATTTAAGTCTATCGATACGGAGTCCGTAGGTATCCCTAATCTTTTCTGCTCTTCGATTGACAACCGTGTTACCGGAGAGTTACTCGGTGGAATTTCCCCTGACAAAATCTTCCGATTCCTTTCTCTCTGCTCCAGGCGCTTTCTGTTTAATGCCATAAAAACCATGTTCACGGGTCGTCCCGTGCCAGTCAAAGTGTAACGTGTCCTATGTCACACTTTGTGCGGCTCCTCTACCGTTCATGGTGGAGATTTAGAGCAGATTAGATGCCGCCTCCGATAACTCGACTTGAACAGCGGAAGTCATAAGCTCTGCCCCGTGAGACTTGCGTGTCTGTTTACCGTTTTCTGCCTCTGGTCCTGCCAGGATGCGCCGCTTGCGGGGGAAGCAAAGCCCTCTTCCGGTTCAGCAACGGCCGAGATTCTCGCATCGCTAACCGATCCGGCAAAACTCGACACCCTAAAGGGCAAGCGTGCTGCCACTCCAAGGTTGCGAAAGAGTTGTTACTGGGTCGAAGCGGCGCGGCGGGAAGGACAAGACCCGGTCAAACTCATCGAGTCGGCACAGCGCATCAATGGGTCCTACGGGACGAAGCGGGCAAAGATGCTTGTCGAGTCCCTGGCGCGGAACCGGACCATCCTGGAGCGTCTGGGGTGTCTGGACGAAGCAGGAATGATCAAGTTGCGGAAGGGCAATGCCCCCACGATCACCAAGGGGCCATACGCGAGTGAGCTGGCCACTGGAGATCACATTATTCCCCGTTCAGTGTGCCCCGTGCTGGACAATGTGATCGTAAACCTGGAATTCCTGCCGGCGACGTTAAACCAGAGCAAGGGCGCGAAGGTTGGTGATCGCCAGGTGGCGCTAGCGAGGAAGTTTCACGCAGCGGGGATCATAGATGCTGGCGCCCTTGATGCGATTGAGGCAGCAAAGCGGTGAGGGTTCTGCGGGTCGCAGTGAGGACAATCAATCGTTCTTAACCAGTTAAAACCGCGTCCTTGACGCTCTACTCGCAACGCCATTGGATACGGGGCCGAAATTGCCCCCGCCATGAGCCTGAAACGCAGCCTGCACCTCATCTTCCTACTCGCTACCTGCATTACGCCACTCAAAGGCGCAAAGGGAGCAGGCATCGATGACCTCACTTATGATGCTTCGGGAGAGACGGTCACCATCACGGACTGCGACGAAGCAGCATCAGGTGAACTGGTGATTCCAGAGACCATCGCAGGAAAGCCCGTCACCAGCATCGGGAATGAGGCCTTCCTGAATTGTAAGAGCCTTACGAGCATCACGATCCCTGATAGCGTCACCAGCATTGAGAGTTTCGCTTTCGGTGGCTGCCTTAGCCTGACGAGCATCACGATTCCTGATAGTGTCACCACCGTCGAGGATCATGCCTTCTATGTCTGCCACAGCCTGACGAGCGTCACAATTGGCAGTGGCGTCACCAGTATCGAGGTCTCCACCTTCGCTCACTGCACCAGCCTGGCGAGCTTCACAATCCCAAATAGCGTGACAAGCATCGGGAATCTCGCCTTCGATGACTGCCGCATCCTGACGAGTATCACGATCCCCGATAGCGTCACCAGCATCGGGTTCAGCGCCTTCATGGACTGCAGGAGCCTGACGACCATCACGATTCCTGATGGTGTTACCAGCATCCGGAGTAATACCTTCCGCTACTGCCGCAGCCTGACGAGTGTCACAGTCGGCACTGGCCTCACCAGCATTGGGGAAAGCGCCTTCAGAAACTGCGCCAACCTGACCTCGATCACATTTCGAGGCGTTGCTCCCACCGTGGGCAATTACGCATTCAGAGATGGCGCAGATACCACCGTTTACGTTACTGCCGAAGCAACGGGGTTCGGCGAAACATTCGGAGGATTTCCGGTGGTGATCTTGAGGACTGATGGCGTCACCCAGCTTGGCCTAGACATCGATACGGAAGGAAACGGTGGCCTAGGTGGCTACAGTGTAGCTCTCAGCACGAATGGCCGCCGCCTCGCGGTAGGCGCTCCTCGATACCACAGCCAGAATGGAGAAATGGCAGGACGTGTGAAAGTTTACGATTGGGACGGAGCTCGCTGGATACAGATTGGCCAGGACATCGACGGGGAGGCACCTTTTGATCAAAGTGGGTGGAGTATTTCGCTCAGTGCAGATGGCAGTCACCTGGCTGTTGGAGCCATTCACAACTCTGATAATGGAGATGAAGCTGGTCAAGTCCGTGTCTACCAGTTTTCGGGAGAATCGTGGACACAACTAGGCGGGGATATTGACGGAGAAACTCCGCGAGAGGGCAGCGGTGACAGCGTCTCACTCAGCGCCAATGGCCAGCGCGTGGCCATCGGGGCTCCAATCACAGATGGCGGCCGCGTCCGGGTTTTTAATTGGTCAGGCAATAGCTGGCAGCAGCTGGGGCAAACTATAAACGGCCCTGCCGCAAGCTACAGCGGCACGAGTGTCTCATTAAGCTCCAGTGGTGACCGCTTGGCCGTCGGGGCACCGAGTAGAGACTTCACCGGAGAAAACTCTGGCCAGGTCGTCATATACGAGCTTTCTGGAAACACATGGATGAATCTGGGAGAGCCCATTCATGGAGAAGCCTCCGGAGACAAGAGCGGATCCAGTGTCGCTCTCAGTGGAAACGGAGAAAGAATCGCAATCGGGGCGAGAGAGAATGACTCCAACGGAGCAAATTCCGGACACGTCCGAATCTATTCCTGGGAGGAAAACCAGTGGGTTCAACTAGGGCAGGAAATCGTCGGGGAGGCCGCAGGCGACTTCAGCGGCACGAGTGTCGCTCTCAGCCACAGTGGCAACCGCATAGCAATCGGGGCATTGCTGAACGACGACAATGGCATGGATGCGGGGCAAGCACGGGTCTACGAATTGTCTAGTGAAGGATGGGTCCAGCTCGGGTCAAATTTTGATGGTGAAGGAGCAGGTGACTACGCGGGGCAGAGCGTTGCCCTAAGCCCCGACGGATCGACCCTTGCGATTGGGGCACCCTACAACAGCAACCCTACCGGTGGAACTGGACACGTCAGAGTCTACGACCTGGGAGAGCCCCCTCCTCCTTTAACCGCAGCGCCAGAAGCGGCAGCGGCCGATCCCCTCGGGGAAACCCTGACCTTCGAGGTCAATGCCCCTGCCGGGACCGCCTGGACTGCTGAGAGCACCGCCGACTGGCTCACCATTACCGACGGGGCGAGCGGAACCGGCCCAGGAACCGTAACCTACACCGCGGCCCCTAACAGCAATGCGGAGGAGCGAGAGGGACAGATTAGCGTCACTGAAAAAATGAATATTTCCCGATGGGAAAATCAGACAGTCTTTGACACTGAAAACACAGCGCATACCGGAGTTGCAGATTTTTCATCGCTAGCATTTGACCCGAGGGGCAACCCCTCCATTTCGTTTCATTTTGATCCTGGTGGGGCGCAGGGCTTCCTGAAATTTGCAACTTTTACTGGTAACAGTTGGGATGTTCAAACTGTGATTGAGTGGCCTAAGGGCATTAATTCACAGTCCGTATTGAAATATTCCCCGAGTGGCATGCCCTGTATTGCCTACTCTAATTCAAGAGAAATTGGCTATGTTTGTTTCAATGGTTTCGTATGGCAAAACACGTGTATCGATAATCTCACTGATACTTACTACCCCAAACCATCTCTTGACTTTGATCCAAGTGGCAATCCGGCAATCGTTTACTCTTTCAAGTCAACTCAAGGGGATTACAGCCTGAAATACGCAAGTTTTGACGGTGAACAATGGAACCTTACCACCGTTGATTCAGCGCAATCTATCGGCACTCGACCCTCATTGGCGTTCTCTCCTGATGGAAATCCTTCTATTGCTTACCGCCATTTAGAGAGAATAAATAATTCTTGGGAAGAAATATTAAAGCATGCGTTTTTTGACGGTTCTAATTGGATCATTCAAAGTGCTGTGGAGGAAGATGCGCAATTCTCTTCCATTGGTTTCAGCTCAGATGGGCATCCCCGGATTAGTTATTCAAACAATGACGGCATAAAACTTGCGACTTTTGATGGGGTCAACTGGTCCTCGGCAACTATGATTGAAGTTGGGGGCGAATTCTTCATGATTAACGATGCCAATGGGAACCCGGTAGTCTTAAGCAAGACCTACGATGTTAGTGGGGATGGCCCTTATCCCACTACATTACTTCTTAATACTTTTGATGGTAATTCTTGGAGTAACGAAGTTGTTGATGAAGTTTTCATCGATGATAGCACTAGTTCTATTTGGGGTTATTCCATGGCATTGGACCTATCAGGGGACCTAGGCGTATCTTATATTGTTGATGACCAATATATTAAATTTTCTCAATACAGGGAATATGTAGAGGAGGGAGAAACGGTCTTCCACACCGTCACGCAGGAACCTATCCTCACCCTCAATCCCGCCTCCGCCTCCGCCGATCCCCTTGGGGAAACCCTGACCTTCGAGGTCAATGCCCCTGCCGGGACCGCCTGGACTGCTGAGAGCGCCGCCGACTGGCTCACCATCACCGGGGGAGCCAGCGGCACCGGCCCCAGAACGGTGACCTACACCACCACCCCCAACAGCAGCGTGGAAGAGCGTGAGGGACAGATCCGGATCGCAACCGAGGGAGGGGAAGGACCCGCCGTCTTCACCCAGCTGGGTCAGGATATTGATGGAGCTGCTGCGGGGGATCCGTATGGCTTTAGCCTCTCTCTGAGCGGAAATGGCACGCGTGTTGCCGTTGGGGCCCCCTTTGGTGATGGTAGAGGGAATACATCGGGCATTGTAGGTATCTACGAGAGTCAGGAAGGGGAATGGGTTCAACTCGGACAGGATCTGGAGGGAGACGCTGGAGACGCGTTCGGGAGAAGTGTGGCACTGAATGCGGATGGAACCCGCGTGATAATCGGGGCATCCCAGGAGGATGAAACAACAACAGGAGGCTATGCTAGTATTTATGAATGGTCTGAGAACCGGTGGGTTCAGGTAGGACAGAATATATTCGGTGCCCACAATGGTGATCAGGCTGGCTGGGGCGTTACCATAAATGCGGCCGGTAATCGGGTAGCAATAGGGTCACCTTGGTGGCACGTTGGTAACATTGGACACGTGCGCGTCTACGAGTGGTCGGGAAACGCTTGGGTGCAACTCGGACAAATTATTGAAGGCGAGAGTCCCGGAGACCTAAGCGGGAAAAGCGTTTCACTCAGTGCCGATGGCAATCGTGTCGCTATCGGGGCAGAACACAACAATGGGAATGGGGGACATGCCGGGCACGTACGCATCTATGAACTATCTGGAAACACGTGGATCCAAATGGGACAAGATATCGATGGGGAGGCCACTGGTGATGCAAGTGGCTGGAGCGTGTCTCTCAGTAGAGATGGGTCCCGAGTGGCTATTGGTGCATTCACAAACGACGGCAACGGCGATCCCTTCGACTACACTGGGCACGTGCGTGTTTACGAGTGGACTGGAGGCACATGGGTCCAACTCGGACAGGACCTGGATGGAGAAGCTGCTGGAGACCGTAGTGGTTATAGCGTGTCGTTGAGCGCGACCGGCAACCGGGTAGCCATCGGAGCAATAAACAATGACGGCAATGGTTCCGACTCAGGCCACGTAAGAGTGTTTGAGTGGTCAGGAGAGACGTGGAACCAACTGGGTCAAGATATCGATGGGGAGGCCACTGGTGATATGGCTGGCTGGAGCGTGTCTCTCAGCAGAGATGGCCAAATAGTCGCCATTGGAGCTCTCAACAATGGCAGCAACGGCCCCAATTCCGGATACTCGCGGGTCTACAACCTGAACGAACCGCAACCGTCCCAAACCGCTTTCCACACCGTCACCCAGCAGGGAATTCCGACCTACGAGTTGACGGTTGGCAACCTCACCAACGGGTCGGTTACTGGCAATCAGGGAACCTATGACAACGGAACGGCTGCGCTCCTCACTGCCGTGCCGGATGTAGGCTATCTCTTCACCCAGTGGACTGACGGCGCCTCCGGCACCGACAACCCGCTCGCCCTCGTCATGGACGGGAACCAGACGGTGGGAGCGACCTTTGGACAGGACAACCGGGACCCGGACCAGGACGGGCTGACCAACTACCAGGAACTCGTCATCCACGGAACCGACCCAAATAACGCCGACAGCGATGGCGATGGATTCGATGACGGACTGGAGGTGTCCGAGAACACCAATCCCACCGGGACCGGGAACTATCCCACCCGCGTTCTGACCGTCACCAGCCCGACCAACGGCACGGTCACCGGCGGTGGGACCTACCGGCTCGGGACCGTGACGAGCGCGGAAGCCAGCCCGGCCCTCGGCTATCGCTTCACCGGTTGGACCGGCGACGCCTCCGGTGACAGCAACCCACTCAACTTGACCATGAACGTGAGCCGCACGGTGGGCGCTCTCTTCGCCCAGGACATCCGGGATCCCGACCAGGACGGACTGACTAACTACCGGGAACTGGTCCTCCACGGAACCGACCCCAATGATGCCGACAGCGACGGGGACGGATTCAACGACGGATTGGAAATCGCCGAGAATACCAACCCGAACGCGGCCCAGGATTACCCGACCCGTGACCTGACCGTCAGCAATACCGCCAACGGGACCATCACCGGTGGAGGGATCTACCGGCTCGGGACCGGGGCGATCCTGACCGCCAGCCCGGCCCTGGGATATGTCTTCACGACCTGGACCGGGAACGCCGCTGGTAACAACAACCCGCTCGCCCTCGTCATGTATGAGAACCAGACGGTGGGGGCGGTCTTTGGCCAGGACCAGCGGGATTCCGACGGGGACGGCCTGAGCAACTATGCCGAGCTTGTGGTCCATGTCACTGATCCAAATAACCCGGACAGCGACAGCGACGGATTCAGCGACGGCACCGAGGTTACTGAATCCACCGATCCCAACAGTGAGGGCAGTTATCCTACCCGCGAACTCACGGTAATTACCCCGGAGAACGGCACAACTACTGGGGCTGGCACCTACCCACTCGGCGCCCTCGTTCAGCTGGAGGCCAACCCCGAACTTGGCTACCTGTTCGACAACTGGACCGGCGACGCCTTTGGGGTTAGCAACCCTCTCTTTCTTCTTATGGATCAGAATCTGACGGTAGGGGCAGACTTCGGGCAGGATTCAAGCGATACAGACAATGACAACCTAACCAACTACCAGGAGCTGGTGGTCCACGGGACCAACCCTAATATTGCGGACAGTGACGGTGATGGTTTCAATGATGGATTAGAGGTCTCCGAGAGCTCCAATCCGAACGAAACCGGGGACTTCCCCACCCGTATCCTGACCGTCATCAGCCCAACCAATGGCACGGTCACTGGCGGCGGCACCTACCGGCTCGGGAACGTGGCGAGCGTCCTGGCTACTCCGGCCCTGGGATATGTTTTCAACGGCTGGACCGGGACCGCCTCTGGCGTCACCAATCCCCTCCAACTGGCCATGAGTGAGAACCGCTCAGTGGGCGCGGCCTTTGGCCAGGACCAGCGGGATTCCGACGGGGACGGGCTGACCAACTACCAGGAACTCGTTCTCCACGGGACCAATCCCAATAACGCCGACAGCGACGGGGACGGCTTCAATGACGGGGTGGAAGTCTCCGGGAACAGCAATCCCAACGACGGGCAGGACTTCCCCAACCAGGCCCCGGAAATCGCGGACCAGGAGTTTGAACTCTTCCGATTCGCTCTGGACGGCAGTGTGGCTGGAGTGCTGGCCGCCACCGACCCCAATGGCGATGCTCTCAGCTACAGCATGGTGGAGAACACCGACCCGAACGGCAACGGCATCTCGGCCTTCCGCATCCAGGGCAATCAGCTGCTGGTCAATGACTCCGGTGACTTCTCTTCCAGTCTCGGGACCGTTCCCATTGCCGCGAGCTACCGGATCACGGTGGCCCTGCGGGAGAACGGCACAGTTGCTGCCTGGGGACGCAATAACCATGGCCAGGCTACTATCCCGGAAGAATTGGACCGGGTCGTTGCGGTATCGGCCGGAGTGGGCCACAGCCTCGCTCTCCAGGACGACGGGACCGTGGTGGCTTGGGGACGTGACCACGTGGGCCAGCGTGCAGTTCCCAATGACCTGAACGATGCCATCGCCATTTCCGCCGGAGAAAATCACAGCCTTGCCGTGAGGGCGGATGGCACGGTCCTCGCATGGGGCCACAATGGATCCGGCCAATCGAATGTGCCGGCGGGACTGACCGGGGTGCGGGCGGTCGCAGGGGGGAAACACCACTCCCTGGCGCTGCGTGAGGATGGCACGGTCGTGGCCTGGGGAAGCAATAGCCAGAACCAGAGCGAGGTGCCCCAAGGGTTGAGGGGAATCATTGCCATTGCCGCTGGCGAAGAGCACAGCCTGGCCTTGTGGGACAATGGGGCCGTCACGGCCTGGGGACGCAACACCCATGGCCAAACCAGCGTGCCCGACGGTCTCAATGAGGTTGTTGCCATCGCGGCGGGCCGAACCCACAACCTCGCCCTGAAGGAGGATGGGACCGTGGTGGAATGGGGTGAGAATTTCGGTGCCATCCCGCAGAATCTTGGGAGTGTGAGCGCCATCGCGGCGGGGGCCTCCCACAGCGTGGCGCTCCGGGAGGACGGCACCCTGGTCACCTGGGGCCGTAACGAGAACGGGGAAACGGTTGTTCCGCAGGGGATCACGGTGGTCCAGCCCAATACCGCCCTGGCCCAGAGCCTCCGGGTGGTGGTGCGGGTCAGCGACGGCGGATTCAGCGATGAGGCCGTCATCACCGTCAACCTGACCAATGAGCCCAGCCTGGACGCTGACGGAGACGGGTTGCTCGACGAGGTGGAAGCCAACCTCGGCACCGACCCGAACAACCCGGACACCGACGGCGACGGCTGGAATGACGGGGATGAAGTCAGCCTCGGGTATTCCCCGATCAGTGCCCAGAGCACGCCACCTTCCACTCCTGCCCTTTCCGCCCTCCGGTTGCCCTCCGGGGCCCTCGACGCCCTCCAGGTCACCTTCCCGGCCCGCTCCGGCAGGTCCTACCGGATCGAGGAATCACTCGACCTCCAGGTCTGGGCCGTCCGGGAAGCGGGCATCACCGGCAACGGTGTCATCATCCAACGCCGCGTTCCAGCCAGCGGCCCGAAGGGATTCGTGCGAGTGGTTGAGGAGTAGTCCCCCACCCTGTTTCCTGCACCCTGATACGGGGGTGTGGGGCTCCGGTGTTAGTTCCTCTGAACCCGGAAGTATTTCCCCTGTGGCGCCGTTGAGTATGAGCGCGTGACCACATCGTTTTGCCCGCTGATACCTTGCTCGATGTTTCTCCATATAACCAGGTCGAGCGAATCCTGCAGCGTATAGGTTGTATCAATGGCGGCAGGAAACATGACTTCAATTTCATCGCCGGGCTTCGAGGAAACACGCAGCTGAAATTGAGGCACGGACAGCGGATCGGCTGACAAACTGCCAAAGGCGGCCTCCACCTCGTCTCTCCAGCCATCGCCATCGGAGTCTCCGTCAAGCGGGTCGGGAACAAACCTCGCGTGGAGACTCTTATTCGAATCCATAAAGATGACCACGCTTGGATCGGCCTCGTCCACATCTCCATCCCAGCCTTCAAAAATGTATCCTGGTGCTGGATGGGCTGTGATGGTCGCGAAGGAGAATAGCCTGTGGCGACCTCTTCCAGACACCGTCCCTTCACCAACTACCTGCACAAAAACATTGCGGGTCGGATAACTCGACGGGTCAAGGGGGCTGGTTTCGTGGAGGATGATTTCCTCGTAATTGGTAAAACCATCTCCATCCAAATCCCGGTCATCACGCTGAAAAATGACGACCGCGATCATGTTTTCGTTCAGGATGATGGTCGTTGGATTTTCATCCAGGATAACGGTGGCTGGTTCCTCGTTTTCGTCAACATCCAGTCCCCAACCCCCGAATAGGAATCCAAGCTCAGGTATAGCCCCAAGAACCACTGAAGTGCCAATCTTATAGATCCCGGCACCGGTAGCGGCGCCGTTTTCTGTAGATAGAATCACGAGCTCCCGAGTTGGCCAACTACTCGACCTGTTCGGGTCAGAGCCTTCTGTCAGCTCCAAAGCATCATCAACACCGTCACCATCGCTGTCAGCGTTGAGAGGATCCGTGCCGGCTGTGATTTCAGCGCCGTCGTTAAGCCCATCGTCATCGCTGTCCACGTTGTCCGGGTCAGTCCCGTGGATGACAAGCTCCTGGTAGTTGGTCAGCCCGTCTCCGTCCGGGTCGCGCTGGTCCTGTGCAAAGACCGCGCCAATCGTCTGATTCCCGTCCATGGTCAACCTGAGCGGGTTGTCGGTGCCGGAGGCGTCGCCGGTCCAACCAGTGAAGAGATAGCCGAAAGCCGGGCTGGCTTCCGCGCTCGCCACGGTCCAGAGCCGGTAGGTTCCGGCACCGGTAGCGGTGCCGTTTTCTGTAGATAGAATCACGAACTCCCGAGTTGGCCAATCGCTTGCACTGTTAGGATTTGAACCTTCTGCCAGCTCCAAAGCATCGCCAATGCCATCACCATCGCTGTCTGCGTTGTCCGGGTCAGTCCCGTGGATGACGAGTTCCCGGTAGTTGGTCAGCCCGTCCTGGTCAAAATCCCTCATATCGGGGAGGAATTCTGCGCCTACGGCAGCATCATCACTCACTACCAGGTTAACTGGATTCGCCCTGCCATCGACCGCTCCGAACCATCGCGAAAAAACATACCCGGGATCGGGAATTGCAGTGAGGACAGCAGTCGATCCAGTCCGATAGGGTCTTGCCCCGGTAATCTGGCCGTTGATTGAGTTAGAAACACTCAGGGTTGCGATCTGTCCTGGGAAAGGAGTCACAGTGAGATTTCGCCAAACGTTTCCGATCCCTCCAAAACTGTCTGCGAATTCAATATTAACAAGAGCCTGAGCCTCGTCTGGAAGATCGCTGAAAGCGTCGTTCGATACCGAAGCAGGCGCCGGTCCAAAAAAAGTGATTCGCGTGAGGCTCCTGCAATTGGTGAAAGCACGAGACTGGATCTGATTTACATTAACCGGAATAGTGATGCCCGTGAGGCTGACGCATCCGTAGAAGGCGTTACTGTTAATTATCGAAACACTACTGCCAATTCTGACTTCTGTCAGGCTGTTGCACCCCCGGAATGCGTCCTGCTCGATGAACACGACCCAATCGGGAATGGTGATGCTCGTCAGCCTACTGCAGTCGGCGAAGACGCTCCCCTCGATGCTGGTGAGACGGTCCGGGAGATTGATGCTGACGAGGCTGCTGCATCCGCGGAAGGCGCTATTTCCGATACTAGTGACCCTATTACCAATTGCGAGGTCCGTCAGACTGGTGCAGTTAGTGAAGGCCTCACTTCCGATACTGGTGACCCTGTCGCCAATCGTGACGCTCGCCAGGCTGGAGCAGCGTGAGAAGGCACCCGCCTCGATGCTGATGACGCTGTCGGGGATCGTGATGCTCGTCAGGCTAGTGCAGCCAGCAAAGGCACGTTCCCCGATGCTAGTGACATGGTGCGAAAGGTTAATGCTTGCCAGGTTGGCGCAACTCGCGAAGGCCTGATCTCCGATGTCGGTGACGCTATTAGGGATCGTGAGGCTCGCCAAGCCGGAGCACCCCTGGAAGGCACCGTTCCCGATGGTAGTGACACTGTCACCAATCGTAACGCCCGCATGTCCGGAGCCTAGTCTGATGCAATTTATGAAGGCGTTTTCTCCGATACTAATTACACTGTTTGGGATCGTGATACTCGTCAGTCTTCTGCATTCTCGGAAGGCACTTGCTCCGATCATGGGGACGCGATTGCCAAGAGTGACACTGGTCAGACTCCTGCAATCGGTGAAAACAGCTTCCCCAAGCCACGTGACACTGTCAGGAATTATGATGTTCGTCAGGCTGTCGCAGTCCATGAAGACACGATTCCCAATCGTAATGACACTGTCAGGAATCGCGATGCTCGTCAGGCTGTCGCACCAACCGAAGGCCGCTCTACCAATGCTGGTGACGCCCTCAGGAATCGTGATGCTGGCCAGGCTGGCGCACGAAAAGAAGGCACTCTCCCCGATGCTGGTGACGCTCTCAGGAATCGTGATGCTCGTCAGGCTGCCGCAGAAAGCGAAGGCATCGAGCCCGATGCTGGTAACAGGATTACCTCCAATGGTGTCCGGAATAATCATTTCCCCAGAGGATTCTTCTTCACAATCGGTGATGGTGACCTTGCCGTCAGTCGTGGTCCAAGTTAGGTCGCGGCGATTCGCGAGAATCTGAATCGAATAAACCCTCACGTGCCCGGCCTCGGAGCCATTTCCATCGTTACCGGGCGCCCCAATAGCCACCCGGTTGCCATCAGCACTAAGAGAGACATTCCGGCCGCTCTCATCGCCAGCGGCCTCGCCATCGATATCCTGTCCAAGTTGGATCCACGTGTTTCCAGATAACCCATAGATGCGTACGTGCCCGGCATTGGTGCCATTTCCATCGTTCATGGGCGCCCCAATAGCCACCCGGCTACCATCAGCACTAAAAGAGACACTCCAGCCACTATGATCGCCAGCGGTCTCGCCATCGATATCCTGTCCAAGTTGGATCCACCTGTTTCCAGATAACTCGTAGATGCGTACGTGGCCGGACTCCCCCCAATTTCCATCGTTCAGGTGCGCCCCAATAGCCACCCGGTTACCATCAGCACTAAGAGAGACGCTATGGTAGCCGCTCCTATCGCCAGCGGCCTCGCCATCGATATCCTGTCCAAGTTGGATCCACGTGTTTCCAGATAACCCATAGATGCGTACGTGCCCGGCATTGGTGCCATTTCCATCGTTCATGGGCGCCCCAATAGCCACCCGGCTACCATCAGCACTAAAAGAGACACTCCAGCCACTATGATCGCCAGCGATCTCGCCATCGATATCCTGTCCAATCTGACTTTGCGCTGCGGCACCCTGCACCAAGCAAAGGATCGCAGCCAAAAGCAGGACGCCTGTAAGAAATGTTGTCCTAGCCGTTCCGGTCACAAGAAGTCCATTAACACTTTCCACACAGGGGTAGCAAAACCTAGCGGTGCAAGTTTAGGGCACAATCGCGGGCACAATGGCCATCTTGTCCAAAAAGATAAACCCCTTAACCAACTAAGGTTAAGGGGTTTGAGAGTGGCTCCTGCGGTTGGATTCGAACCAACGACCTAGTGGTTAACAGCCACCCGCTCTACCGCTGAGCTACGCAGGATCGTTGAAACGGGGCCGGAAGATGATCGGCCGGTCCGCCGGGAGCAAGAAAATTTTCCCCCTCGAGGAGTTACCACTTCGCCACAAATTCAGCGCTGATCCTGACGCTCCCTGAGCTGCCGGAGCAGTTTATCCACCTCTTCCTTGTCCGTCGGCTGACTCCCCCCGGGCGCGGCCGGAGCCGGGACCGAATCAGGTTGCTCCCGGGGAGCGTATCCGGTTGGGGGCACGCCCACCGCAGCAAAAGGAGAGGAGTTCTCACTCGGTGCAACCACGGCACCATCCCCCGGCCACCACGAGGACGGCGACGGGGATGCTTCGCCTGGGCCAGAGGTCTGCGGGGTTTTCCCGTGGACATCCTGCCGAGGTTCAGCTTCTGCCGGGGACGGGTGATTCGGCGGATTATCTGCCGCAAATGGCGAGGTAAAGGGAGCGGAGGCTTGCAGGTTGACCGGGCTGAAGGGTGTTTCAGCCGGAGCGATCTCCGCCCGGTCTACCCCCTCCCGGGGCGAAATGGAAGCAAAGACACTCTCCTCATCCACAGGGGAAGCAACAGGATAAACCGGTGTAAAGGGACTCTCCTGGTCTGCCGCAATCTGCGGCTCAGGATCCGCAGTGGCAGGGGCACTGGGAGGCTCCTGATCAATGAGCGGAGAGGAGGGACTGGCAGGCGGCTCCTCGGAAAGCGGCTTCAGCCTGGCAAATTCAATTTCGCCCCCGGTCGGATCGGAATCGATGGGAGGGACTCCAGCAGAAGATTCCTCTGGGGCGCTCGCGGTTCCACTCGGCTCACCAGATGAAAAGAGCGAGATCGGTTCGGCTGGCGTCGGCCCTGGATCGGAAGGGGCGTCGCCTTCCTCCCCCTCCTCCGACTCAACAGGTCCAATGGTTGGCTGGAAGTCCTCGAATGCCGCCGGGGAGGGCGTATCGGACCTGTCTACCGTAGGCGAAACAGCCACAAACGGCGAAACCGGCTGACTGGCAGGCGGAAGGATCCTCTCCTCCGCTTCGGGGATGGTGGCATCCTCCTCAGGTGGCTGCTGATCCTCTTCCCCGACCCCGGGACCTGTGTCCCCAGCTTGAGTTGGAGAAAATGCATTGCCAGCATCAGGGAACGACACGAAGCCTGGGGCCCGAGCCCCAGCTTCCTCTGCCTTGGGAGGATTCTCGGCTCCTTTCTCTATCCGGTCATCAACGGCCCTGAGGGAGGCTGGCTCTTCGGCGACCCTTTCCGGTTGCTGCGCCGATGGGACCGTGACCGGCCGGGCTGACTCCGGCTCCGGGGGGCTTTCCTGTTCCGGGGGCGGTTTAGGTGCGAATGGACTCTCACCGGGGTTGGCGCCTTCCGGTTCCCGGGTCAAAACCGGTTCGGTAATGTGCTCCGAATCGGCCCCGGAATCCCCGCTTGCCGGAACGTCAGGCTCTGACTGCGGTTCGGCCTCCATCTCCTTCGAACCCTGCTCAAGATAAAGGTCCTTAAAGTCCGGCAGGTCGGCCAGCGCATCAGCTATCTGAGAGGCCTCGCTGCCACCCAAGGGTTTGGACCTTTCTGCCGTGGTGGATTTGGCCTGGAGCTCTCCGGGGGAAGGCTCAGGTTCCCGATGCTCAAGCTCCTTCCACGCTTCGGAAGCCAACTTCAGCACGTGCCGCGAATAGAGGCTGTCGGCACAGCTTACCCAGTCGATTCCTGCAATGACCTCGGAAGCTCGATTCCCTGCCCGCGCGGAGATCAGAGCTTCCGCTCCTTTCCTCGAAAGGGCACCCAGGGAAACATTGTGTTCCAGGAGACGATCAGCCAGCCCCCCCGGCAAGAGCGGAAGGAAAGCGGACTCCCAGATATCGTCGTTGACGCTGAGAAGCACCGCCGTGCCGGGACACGACTGCGAGATATTGGCAAGAAAAGAGGAGAGGGCGAGGGCATCGGGAGGCGCAGTCGAGAGACCCTCGGTGTCATCGACGACGAGAACCGGACTGGTCACCGTGCCGCAGAGCGCCAGCAACCCAAGAAGACGCTCCTCCGCAGCAGATGCCGACTGGCTGTGGAGATCATTACGGAAGATGGTCTCAAATAGAAGGCGGGCTCGCTCGACATTGTCGGGCGGAGTGGTCGCGAAGCGGAAGAGGAGTTCTACCCAGTAGGACGCCTCCCGCAGACTGGCCCCACTTTCCCTTGCGAGTTCTGCCGCAAGCCGCGGCCCCAGGATTTCAAAGTTTGATTTCGTCCAGTGGGCCGTCACTGCCCGGTCATGATGAAAATCCAACGTCTCCGCAGGGTTTTCGCGCAAGGCTGCGAGGGCTCCTTCGGGATCCTGACAAGGCACTTCGCCGGAAGCCACCAACGGTTCCAGGCCCAGGGCCAGGATCCCGCGCGCAAGAAGATCCAGCCTGGTCAGGGTGGTTGAATTCGGCAGCACCTGACAGAGCGCCTGCAGAACGTATTCAAGGACATGAGCGGCATCGGTTGTCCGCCCGCCAGTAAGATTGATCCGGACAAACTGATGGCTCTCCGCAAACTCGCTCGACAGGCGTTGCAGGAGAGATGTCTTTCCATAGCCAGCCCGTGGCGCTCTCAGCAGAATGACTCGGCCGTCTCCGCCGCTGCCGGTATCCAGCAACCCTTTGAGTTCTTCAAAGGCTCGCTGGTTGATTGCTTCGACACTGTGTCGGTGCTCTCGCCCGAAAACCTCGAAGCGGGAACTGAAAGGATCAGGAGAACTCATGGGCAGGAGGAGATATCGATGACGTCCGAAACCCTAGGCAAGCGCCGTGATCTCAGACAAGCTCGAAAGCTGTGAGCAAACTGCTATTCCAATGTGAAGAACTTGTTAGAAAAGTCCAAGTTCCGGCAATCCCACTGGCCTCCATCAGGTCCTGCTCGGATGACGGGCGGCTAATTCCCCCCTTCCGGAGCCGAGGACTTCACGGGGGACGCCTGGAGCTTTCTGAGGAAATTGTCGCTCGGTTGCTCAATCGTGCCGCTCAATTCGAGGTCGGTCCAGCAGTAGCCATGCTGGGGGCGACTGAAAGACGAATAGCGGGGCTCGGTCAGGGATTTCATCATGAGAAGCTCGGGGACGCCCAGTCGCAGGGTGCCGCTTAGCTCCTCCTCCTTCACCACGATTTTCCCAGTCAGCATCATATGGGAGCGAACTTCGTATTTGAGGTCCTCGATGCTTAATTGATCACGGTCCCATTTCAGTGTCCCGGCGATAGTCCCTCCTTCGGGGCGGGCATAGTGCTCCTTGCGTAGAATGGAGGCGAGTCCTCCGAGAAACCTGAAACCTTCAATGGAAATTTCAGTTCCACTGAAGCTGAGCTCAAGCTGTCCCGAATCCACATGCTGGGGATCAAATGTCAGGGATCCGGAGGGCGCATCCACGTGGCCCTTGATGAGGCGCCCGAGGGCATCCATTCCAAGCAGTTCGGTCATCGGGAAGCCGATGAGTTGGACATCAAACACGGAGGGACCACTGGAAGTAATAGGCTTCACCCCCTTGAACACGGCCTCTCCCGAGCTGGGACTTCTGGTGTAGAGCGATTTGAGATCAAAGCTTCCGTCATTCCATTTCCCCAGCCCAGTGCTCACCTTGAGCTCCGTCCAGTTGCCAAAACGCACAAACCCACCACTGAGAACGAAGCGCAGGCCCTCTCCGTCTTCGGCGGGCCGTGCGGTCAACTCCGAGCCTCGCAGACGCACCAAGGAATCGCCAGTCTCGTTCCCGTAATGGAGGTCAAACTGACTGCAGCGGTAGCTCCCGAAATCAAGGAACTCCTCCCCTTTTGTAACCAGAGGGCCAATCGTATCCTCCGGAGGTCGCAGCACCATCGTTCCGGACCCCGCCCTAAGCTCTCTTCCCCGCAATCTGGAACTGATAAAACTGGATCCCTTCAACCGGGCATCCAGGGATAAGAGCTTGAGACTCCTGGGTAGTGATTCGGCTGACCAGGCGAACTTCACGGACTCTAAGCGGCTTTTGATCGGATTCACCGAGAGGTCTGCAAGTCCCACCTGAGCACCGGTAGATCGCCCCAGACTCTTCTCCAGATCCTCCCGAAAACCCTTGCTGTTGAACCGGGCCAGCACCAGCAGCAGGGAAACCCCGGCGGCAACCAGAAGAACAACGAACCCAACAGTCGTAACCAGGCCGTAACGACGCCGGCGGGACTTGGGGTTGGCCGACTGGTCTTTCCGTCGCTTCCGCCGGCGCACCCGCATCGCCTTGGATCCGTCAGACCGGGTCACCAGTTCAGCATCCTCGCTCCTCGTCTTAGCCCGTTCCCCCTTCTTCAGTTGCTCCATCATTTCGTCGACGGAGTAGCTGCGCTGTTCTGAATCCTTTGCCATATCTCTACGGAGAACCCGGAAAAATTCGTCTTACCGACTGACAGGCTGGCCAGAGGGATCCTCCAACCGAACGGTCACCAGGATAATGTAGGCCTCCTTCAAAGAGGTCTCCGCCTGGGATTGGAAGAATCGCCCGATCAGCGGAATTCTGCTCAGGACCGGTGTCCTGTCCTCTACTTTGATGTTTGAGTTAGCGAGCAATCCACCCAGAACCACTGTTTCGCCATTGTATATCGAAAGAGTCGAATTGCCCCGAATCGTGCTGAACACGGGCATGAGGATGGCGTTCTCGGTAATCGTCCCGAAAGAGCCCGAGCTCAGGACCCCGCCGGTCGGATCGAAGACCGAGCTGCTGCTGCCACCACGGATCGGTGTGCCGTAGTTGATGAAGCCATCAAAATCCCGGATTTCCGGTTTGATGGCCACTTCCACCACCCCGTCTTCACCGAGCTGGGGAAGGACTTCGAGCATGCACCCGAGGTTGGTAGTCTCAAAGGCCGTCGGATGTGCAGGTGTAACGGGCGTGACACCTGCATTCTGCCCCGCCAAGCCTCCCGCCGGGTCGATCTGGAAGTTACCCCCGACCTGGTTCGGAAGCTCGGGGGGCTCATACTCGGTTGGATAAATGAATTCCCTTACCGACTCAATGGTGGCGGTCTGGCCAGAGCGGGTAATCACGGTCTTCTTGGTCATCAGGTCCAGGCCCTTATGCTGACTGGCGCCTCGCATGAGAACTCCAACGGTGGCATCATTGACTATCCCGGTGGCCAGGATGCTGCCGGGAGCACGGAAAAACGCGTTCTCAACTGGGGAACGGGCCATGGCAGCACCGATGGAATTCTTCTCGGTGGCAAGATTGCCGCTGCGGTTCCCCGCGTTCAGGGGACGGAAAGGAGGCGCCACCACAGGAGTTCCATTGCCTATCGTTCCCCCGTGGAGCAGGAGCTCATCCGTGAGTGACTGTGCGCCGTCCAGGAGCCAATCGAACCCCAGTTCCTCAAGCCGCTGCTCGGTGGAACGGATGATCCGGGCCTCCACGATGATCATCACCGGTTCAGCCTCAACAAGCGCTTCCACAATCACCTCGATCAGCGCCATGTTGGTTTCGGTGTTCTTGATGGAGAGCACCGATGCTTCTGGCCTGTAGATCGCGGTGGCTCCGGGCGGGAACGCCACGCCTTTTTTCTTGAGATACTCCTGGGCCGTAAGGCGTTTCACGAGGCCTCGCCTGGGAGCATCATCGCCTGCAAAAGGATCGGCGTCCTCCCCGGCTCCTCCCTCTCCCAGGTCCTCCCGGCTCAGGAAATCGGGAGGCATCTTGAACTGTCGGAAGATCAGGTCGTCGCTGATCACTCCCGCTGGCCTGATCACAATTGCATGCTCGTCAACCCTCGCCGTGGTCCGCGTGGCCTGCAGGATATAATCCAATACCTTGCGCATCGGGGCATTGCGCAGCTTGAGATTGAAGGTGGTGGTCTCGATCTGGCGGGTGCGAATCTCGTCTGCATTCCCCAGTTGAATAACAAAGGCAATGCCCCGGCGCTCGGGATCCAGTTCCTGCAGATCAAGGGTGGCGGCCTGCTGACGCAGAAAGTCGATCGCTTCCCCCAACCGGACCTGATCCATGTCGACTACCGGAATAATGATGGATTCGAGTTTCTCCGAGGCCGAGGCTCCCAGGAGGATTCCTCCCTTCAGCCTCCCAAACTCTCCATCGGCAAGTTCCCAGACGCTCTTCGGCGCCGGGGATTCCCAGGCCCTCCCAACCTCCATGAGCATCTGCTTCCGCGCCTCGTCACGAGCTGCATTGAAATATTTTCTCTTGTGCCGGTGGATCGCTTCCATCCCCCGGCGGGCCGCTGCGTTATGGGGATCGATCCGCAGGACAGCGTCATGAATCACAAGGGCACGATCGAACTGCCCCAATTCCGTGAAACCCCGGGCCTCATAGAGCAGTCGGCGCACCTCATCTACCTTGCGGGCGTGGGCCGGGGTCAGAGCCGGGTTGTTCCTGATGGGATCCTTCAGTCGCTCACGCATCTGCTCAGCAGAGGCATGATGGGGTGCCACACCGGGCTTCAGCACGTTCTCCAGAAGTTCATCCGCTTTCCCGTAGTCGCCCACACGGGCCAATTCACGAGCACGCTCAACCGAGGCCTGGGCGAGACGGTCAGCTGTCGCGGCCTTGAGGTGGGCGGTGCCGACCCCACCCGGGAAAAGGTTGAAGGCCTTGGTGTATTCGTCCACCGCGGTTGCATAGTTCGCAAGGCGATACGCTTTGTCTCCAGCCAGAACAGCTTCCTGTGCCTGCTGGGTGCTTTGGGCCCTGCGCTCCAGTTCGCGCTTAACAATCCCGGACGGCTCAGCCGAGAGGGGCGAAATGGCCACGACAAGGCCAGCCACCATGAGCAAGGCGCACAAAACAGGACCGGCAACATCACGAGAGCGTTGCCGCACGAACTGAGGGACGTAGGCGATGGCGATGGTTCTACCGAACCACCCTTCCGACGTCAGCACAAAAATCGGGGAGCTTATCGGCAAAATTCCCTGTGTTTGCGGGAGTTTTCTAACCTCGGAATGGTAGCTGTAATCGCTGCATGGCCCCTTTTCTGCTTCGGGTGTGGAAAGCTCGATTGAGGATTCGGATGCGACGTTTAAGGAGATTGACCCGGATCAGAAGGTGACATTTACGCACCCGGCACGTTAGCGTGTTCATGCGAACAGTATGCCCCTTGCTGTGAAACTGTCAAGGTCCAGCTGATCGAATCCATCCTATTCTCTTGGAGCCTTCACGACCCGGTCAACCGCATGCTTCGTCACGATATTCCCTTTGGCCCCGCGTCCCTTGACCGCAATTTCACCAAACTGGAATAGACGACTCACGTTCCGGAGGCGCAAGGCCGGCTTGAGATGGATGAGCACTGTATTCAAGGCGCTCTCCTCCTCAGAGTCATGGACCACCAGGTAGAAAACCCGCGTTCCCGCCGTGCCCCTGCCCAACTCATAGATCTTGTCACGGGTCACTCCTCCGATCCGAAAACGTTTGGACAGGACGGCACCATCCCGCCCATCGCGGTAGATCATTGAATAAATCTTTTCCTCTCCCTTGCGGAACACAGCCACATGGACCGGGCGTTTTCCCACGAAGGCCTTGTTCGAGACCTTCAGCACCCGCATCTTGCCGTCCTGTGAGATCGCAATGATATCATCGAGTCGTGAACACTTCTCGATGGCCTTTTCGCGCTTGAGCCCCAGTCCCGCAAATCCGTTCTTTTCATCGACGTAGAGCGTCTCGGTGGACGCTACCACCTGGGTGCGGTCAACTCTTTCAAATTCCCCTTCATCAGTCCGGGGCTCACGATCCTTGCCATACTTCTTCTGAAGGTTCTTGTAATACCTTATGGCGTAGCGGGTGAGACTGCTGAGATTCTTCTGGGTCTCTGCGATGCCATCCTCCAAATCCCTGATCTCCTCGTCGGCCCGGAAGCTGTCATACTTCGAGATGCGCTTGATTCTGATTTCGGTGAGACGGATGATGTCATCCCGCGTAATTTCCCTCCGAAAGCGCTTCCTGTATGGCTTGAGCCCCTTGTCAATGGCATTGATCACGGCCTCCCAAGTGTCGCATTCCTCAATGTCGCGGTAGATCCGGTTTTCAATGAAGATCTTCTCAAGGGACCCGAAGTGCCACTTCTCCTCCAGTTCGCTCAACCGGATCTCGAGCTCCCGCTTGAGAAGATCCCTGGTCTGGAGAGCGGAGCGTTTGAGAATCTCGCTCACCCCCAGGAACTGAGGTTTCCCATCCGCTATCACACAGGCGTTTGGCGAGATGCTCATCTCGCAATCGGTGAAGGCGTAGAGGGCGTCGCGAACCGATTCCGGTTCGCTTCCCGCGGAGAGATGGACAAGAATGTCAGCCTCGTCCGCCGTGTTATCCTCGATCCGTGAAATCTTGATTTTTCCCTTTTCCTGGGCGCCGACAATGGAGGCCTGGAGCGAGGTAGTGGTGGTCCCCCAGGGAACCTCGAAGATGCGCAACAGGTTCCTCTTGACGACCTCGATCTTGGCCCGCACCCGGACCCGCCCCCCCCTCAATCCGTCGTTGTACTCGCTGGCGTCCATGAGCCCCCCGGTCGGGAAGTCAGGAACGATCTCAACCTTCTGCTTGCGCAGGACCCGAATGCACTGCTCGATCAGTTCGTTGAAATTGTGCGGAAGAATCTTGCAGGCGAGGCCGACGGCGATCCCCTCCCCCCCCTGTGCGAGAAGAAGCGGAAACTTCATGGGGAGGGTGATGGGTTCCTTGTTCCGCCCGTCATAGCTGCGAGTCCAGTCAGTGGTCTTCGGATTGAACGCCACTTCAAGGGCGAAGGCAGTCAGGCGGGCCTCGATATATCGACCGGCGGCGGCAGGATCGCCGGTAAGGACATTTCCCCAGTTTCCCTGCGTGTCGATCAGCAGATCCTTCTGTCCGATCCCGACCAAGGCATCCTCAATCGCAACATTACCGTGCGGGTGGTACTTCATCGTGTCACCCACGATGTTGGCCACCTTGTTGTAGCGGCCATCTTCGATCTGACGCATGGCATGGAGAATCCGCCGCTGCACCGGTTTCAGACCGTCTCCGAGATGGGGCACGGCCCGCTCCATGATCACGTAGCTCGCGTAATCGAGGAAGTAATCGGAGTACATCTCCCCCAGACTTCCGTGCTCCGTGCCCTTGTCGCTCATCAGTGCCCTACGGGAAAGTTAAGAAGTCCTAATCGGTCAGGCAAGTGCCGAAGGGCAGTCTTTCATGCTGCCTATAGCCGGTCCGGGGCTTTGCTGGGGCCTGCCCGACTGGGTGGCCATCACCAAAAGTCTGGGCAAGTCTTTCGGGGGGCATTCCCCCATAAGACGTTGCCTGACCTTCTCCTGCCCCTTTCTTCTGTCCGGGGACGCGGAGGAAATTGAAGGAAAAGAAATTCGGCGGGATTTCAGTCTTCCGCGTGAGCGCCCTGATGATCGTGCCTGAAAACGGAACCCGGGTGCGCAATGGCATCCCTGGTCCAGGGGCGTGCCCGTCGCACGAATGTCCCTACTCTTCGTCTCCCCGGTCCACATCCTCCCGCAGGTTGTTGATGATATACTCCTGACGGTGGGGGGTGTTCTTGCCCATGTAGAAGGAAAGCATCTCACTGAGGCCCCTTCCCTCCTCCATAAGAACCGGATCAAGGCGCATCTCGGCTCCGATCATGAACTTGAATTCATGTGAGGAGATTTCCCCCAGGCCCTTAAACCGGGTAATTTCCGAATTCTTTCCCAGCAATTGGAGAGCGGCCTCCTTCTCCTGCTCGTCAAAGCAGTAATCGGTCTGCTTCTTAGTCCGAACCCGGAAGAGAGGGGTCTGAAGAATGTAGAGATGCCCCTCCCGAATAAGCTCGGGAAAAAACTGCAGGAAGAAGGTGAGGAGAAGGAGGCGGATGTGCATCCCATCGACATCCGCGTCAGTAGCGAGGACCACTTTGTTGTAACGAAGGTTCTCAATGCCCTCCTCGATGCCCAACGCCGCCTGCAGCAGAGCAAATTCCTCGTTCTCATAAACGACCTTGCGACTCAGGCCGAAGGAATTGAGAGGCTTGCCCCGAAGGGAAAAGACGGCCTGGGTTTCCGCATCGCGGCAGGAGGTGATCGAACCACTCGCGCTGTCGCCCTCCGTAATGAAGACGGTGCTGCGGGCCCGCCTCTTGTGCTTCGTATTCCAGTGGGCGCGGCAGTCTCTAAGTTTCTTGTTGTGCAACTTGGCCTGCCTGGCCCGATCGCGGGCCATCTTTTTGACCCCCTTCAATTCCTTCCGCTCACGCTCGGAGGCCAGGATACGTTTCTGTATGGCCTCGGCTGTCTCGGGATGCTTGTGAAGGTAATTGTCGAGTTGCTCGCGGAGAAAATTTCCAACATAGGTCCGGATGGTCTCTCCTTCCGGTTTCATGGCGGAGTTCCCCAGTTTCGTTTTAGTCTGACTCTCGAAGACAGGTTCCTCGATGCGAAGGGAAACGGCCGCCTCCAGGCCGGCCCGGATATCAGCAGGATCGTATTGTTTCTTATAGAACTCGCGGAGAACCTTCACGATGGCTTCGCGAAAGGCGCCAAGATGGGTGCCTCCCTGGGTGGTGTGCTGCCCATTGACGAAGGAATAGTAGTCCTCGCTGCTTGATGGTGTGTGCACGAAGGCCACATCAATATCCTTTCCCGAGAGACCGATCGGTTCGTAGAGCGCCGGCCCCTCCATTTCCTCCTTGAGAAGATCGAGCAGGCCGTTTTTGGAACGGAATTTCTGCTTGTTGAAAACCAGGGTGAGGCCCGGGTTGAGGTAGGCGTAGTAGCGGCACATGCGCTCCACGATGGAAGATTTGAAGGTCGTCTTGGCAGGAAAGATCTCACGGTCGATCTCAAAGGCCAGACGAGTGCCCGACTTGATCTTGGAGGCCGACCGGGGACGCTTCATCTCCTCGCAAACTTCACCTCGGCTGAACTCAATCGCCTTGGTCTTTCCCTCCCGCCACGCCTGAATTTCAAAGAATTCGCTCAGGGCATTGACTGCCTTGATGCCCACCCCGTTGAGCCCGACGGCCTTCTTGAAAGCTTCACTGTCATACTTCGCGCCCGTATTGATCTTGGCAGCGCAGTCCATGAGTTTGCCCAGAGGAATACCCCGTCCATAGTCGCGCACCTCCACCCGACCCTCAGCGTCAATCTCGATGCGGATTTCCCTGCCGTGCCCCATCACGAATTCATCCACCGCATTGTCGACGACCTCCTTCAGCAGGAGGTAGATGCCATCGTCCTGCACTGTGCCGTCACCAAGCTTTCCGATGTACATGCCCGGGCGGAGGCGAATATGCTCCCGCCAGTTGAGGGTCTTGATGTCTTCTTCGGTATAACTCGCTGACATGCCGATGACGTTTAATATTTCTTAACTAAAGTGGCGAGGTCAAGCATGCAAGCGCCTTACCCAAAGCCCCCCCGACACGCCCAGGGGAGAGATGGATCTCCTTCATTCAAGGCCGCTGAAGCTGTCCCGGTTGGAATCTAGGGCTTCCGGATTCGGTAATACTGGGAACTCTCCTGGACAATAAAGAGGTCTGACACCACGAAACGGTGAACACCCGGCGAAACCTCTGTTCCGGTATCGGCGGTAAGGATTTCAAAGGGGAACCAGGGGTTTGTCCGACCCAGGTCGAGACTGACGTCGAGACAGTAGATTGCGCCCGGTGCCATCCCTGAGACCTCAAGGGTGATTTCCTGCGTGCTTACATCGACATCAAAGCCGGTTATATCAATGACCCCGATCGGAACCGCCCCGTCGAAGTCGCCCCCATCCACGCGGGTCCCCGGAGAGAAAAGGGTCCCCCCTGCTCCGTTGGCCGAGGAATGGGCCACCAGGGAACCGCTGCCATCCGGGTCCCGTGACATGGCCTGATCCAGAACCGAACCGTCATAGCTCATCTCCAGGAGATTGCTCCCGCCGCCCGGGGTTTTCAGGGAAATGGTATCACCACTGTTGTTAAGTCCGAGAAAGCCGGTGCTGGCTGTCTGGACCAGAGACCCGCCAAAGGATCCCGCAGGCGTTCCACCACCGAACACCACGATTGCACGTCCGGCCGCCAGCAGGGTTCCCGCGGAGAAGACGTGCCGCAGGCCCACCCCGTCGTGGATCTCATAGCCGCTGAGATCGAAAGGGTCATCAGAGACATTCAGAAGTTCGATGAACTCATCCTGTGAAACGTCGAGCGTTCCGTCGCGGTTGGCATCCCCTCCGGGATTAGGCGGATCGGAGAGGAATTCGTTGATGACCAGAGACGAAAAGGGGCCATCCCCGTCATCTTCCACTTCGAAGGTGGCTGCTGCGGTGCCATACCCGGGGGCGATGGCACGCACCCGCACGGATTGGACTCCATCCTGAGCAATGTCATCTTCCGCATTGATCGTGAACGTCAACGAACTCTCTCCCGGGTCGAAGGTGGCGCGGTCTCCCACGTCCGCCAGGGCTTCAGTCGGATCGTTGATCCGGATCAGGACGTCCAGCTGTCCACTCAGGTCACCCGTTCGTCGCAGGAGCGCAGCAATTGATCCTCCATTCTCGTTCATGCTGTTTGCACTGAGACTGAAACTGAGCTCGCCGAGGGGTGGACAAAACTCGGTGCCATCCGCTCTCGTTCCGGGCGAAAAGAGCCTTCCCCCGGCACCTGCGGCGCTGCCATGTTGAACAAAGGGGCCGGTGACATCCACGTCACGCGTCAGAGATTGGTCATTGCCTCCCTCCCCACCGTAGCTGACCGAGGCGACCGTCTCACCCAGGGAGTCAAGAACAGTCACGGTGTCACCGGCATTGTTCAGGCCAAGTCGAATGCTGCTGACCACCTGAAAGATTGCGGACCCCCCCAGATTGTCAATCGATCCGCCCCCGAAGACAACGATCGCACAGTCCGCCGGAAGGATTGTGTCCGCGGGAAAGATATGTCGCTGTTCGACTCCGTCGTGCAGGGACCAGCCGCTCATATCGAGAGCAATTCCACTCTTGTTCACGATCTCGACAAACTCGTCGTCACCACTATCAGTGTCTCCATCCTCGTTGGCGTCACCCGCCTCCCCGGAGGGTATATCGGCCAGAATCTCGTTGATCATGATCGGGGAGAAGTCCCCGTCGTCCGTCACGTTCAACTCCGCTACTCCCTCGGAAAATCCGGTGGCAGACGCCGTGATGATCACCGATTGGGTCCCGTCCTCAATCAGGTCGTCCACCGCATCGATCGACATTGCAAAAGTGGCGGAGGCCTGGCCGGCCGGAATTTCCCGATCCGGATCAGGGATTACCGCTTCGGTGGAATCACTGGACTCAAGTGTCAGCGCCAGAACGCTGTCGGTGGATCCGGTACGGGTGACGGTGACGTCCACCAGATCCACTCCACCATCTTCAGGGATCGTGCCTGGGTTCAGGGAGACGGTCAGCGACTCGCTGGCGGTGGCCGCGAAGTTCTGCAGATACCAGGCGTCGCCGGGTGCCGCGTTATCAACATCACTATTGCTTCTTTCTCCCCACACGATCGGGAAATCGAGCACGGTAGACCCGCCAATGGTGTCGTAACCCTTGCCCGGACCCAGTCGATAGAAGCTCTTGTTCGCTCCCTCGTTTCCCGAATCCGTAAAGGAAACCGCATCCGCGATGGCGGCATGACTCCCGATCGCCCCCTTCGATGTATCATACAGCACTACACTATCGTTGCCATTGAAATTGGGTGTAGCGTTGGTAGCAACATCAGCGGTGGCGTAAGCGGGAAGGGCCGCACCGGTATTGGCCAGCAGAAGGTAGCCATTGGCGGGAATGGAGAGTCCCTCGAGGTCATCCTGGTATCGCGGACTGGCCCCATCCTGCTTCCATTCCTCGGTCGCCGCATTGGCCCATCTCGTCAGGACGAATCCGTCAAGGGAGACGGGCACCGCATCGGTGTTACTGAGTTCGATCCACTTGTTGAAGCTCGCTCCCTCGTAGTATTGCGAGATCAGGACTTCCCCGGAGGCATGGAGGGAGAGAGCGGCGGCGAGCACGGAAAGGAGATAGAGACGGAGGGCCATGGCGGGCGGGAAGCACTGGGCTTCGGCCGTATCCTTAAACGAGGGGCGGCAAAGCAGTCAAGCAGCCCCGCGCCGTATCTTCCTCCAAATTCCTTGAGATGCGGTGAAGGTGAAGCAACCCGTGCTGTCCCTTACCCGTCAAATGAAAGGGGCCCCCGGAGGGCCCCTCTTCGATTCCACAGGCGGAAATACCGATCCTTACCAATCCACGTTGTAACCACGGGTATCGACGTGGGTGAAGCGCTCGTAGCGCCCCACTCCTCCACGGAATTTCCCTTCTTCGCGAATATTGCGGGCTGCGCGTGCAACAGCGTAGGTAGAGGCATGGAAACTGAGATCCAGCGCAAAATTCTGCTTGTGGCAGGAGTTCGGCTTCGCGCCCGGGCACCGAGCGTTATAGGATGGACTGCGGAAGGCGGAGGTCACAAGTTTCACCGAAGTTCCAAGGCGAACCGAGATCTCGTCCGCAACTCTGAGCGTTTCGCTTATATGGCGCCAGTCCTCGCGCACCGGGAGTGTGTTCCAGACGCTTCCTTTCTTCTTGGCATGCGACGAAACCACTTGCTGTACGCTTATATGTTTCAGGCGCAGGGCCGAGATGTAGCGGGCGTATGCGTGCAGTTCCCCTCCCTGGCGACGGACCCATTCCTCCGGAAGCTCATTGATGTCGAGATTCGCGCTCCCGCTGAAGAGGGACAGCGCCTCCGTCGGGGTTGTGGCGGCAAACAGGCCGCTGGCGGTCAGGAGCGAGTTTCTCAGGAAAGAACGTCGACTCGCAGAAGCAAATTTACCGGTTGGAAGAAAGTCGCCGCTCCGGCGCAGGGGCTGACAAGGCATCGGCGATACTGTCAAATATCCAGAGGATGATGACCAGTCTAAAATGGTTCGTCAGCCCCGGAGAATAGCAGGGATCACCTGCACGTCTCTTCCGTTGAGCATTAATTTTAATCTTACACCCCTGTAGTCCGGATCAGGCGGCGAAGTCACCTCACTCATTGTAAAATTAAGGTCCGGAAGCCCCATTAGTTTGAAAATTAATTCAGACAGTCAATCTATCCGAATCGGGTGCCTTTTGGGCTTCCTTCCATGAGATTTTCACCTCATTGAGGCCGCAGCCCTTGCCAGAGTCCACCCGACAGCCTGTCCTTCCCTCCTCCATGGAAGACAGTCCTGAGCGCCGGCGCACCCCAAAACTGATTCTGGCCGGTCTCTCACTTCTGCTGACCGCCGGCGCCCTTGCTCTTCCCGACACCATTCGGCCCTTGTGGCCAGCCCTTGTGGCCCTCGCCCTCGTCTTTACGACCCGACAGGCTCCCCTGTCCCTTGCCACCGCCTGTCTGAGCGCCCTGTTTCTCCTCTCTTTCAAGGACTGGTCATCGTTTTTGGAATGGTTCGGTTGGAGCGGAGGCCTGTGGCGAACTCTCTCCAGTCCATGGCACTTCTACGCACTCCTGTTCACCTTGCTGCTGGGAGCCCTCGCAGCGGTTGTTGAAAGCTCCGGAGGGCTCCTCCGGTTGTTGCATGCCACAGGGGAAATCACGGACCGCACCCGACAACGATTCCTCTCCAGTGTCCTTGGTCTCGGGCTCCTCTGCTTCTTCGACGGACTGGCCAACGCCCTCATGCTGGGAAGAGTGGCTCGCCCGGTGGCGGATCGTCTCCGGATTCCGCGCGCCTACCTTTCCTACCTCGTGGACACAACAAGTTCCGCCGTGGCCTGTCTTGCCTTTCTGTCTACCTGGATCGTGACCCAGCTTGGCTACATTGCACATCACAGTCCCCTGCAGGAACCGGCTTACCTCCAGTTCCTCTCCTCCATTCCCCATAACTTCTACTGCCTGTTCGGTCTCTTTCTCGCCTTCCTCTCGGTTCGTAATCGGTGGCTGATAGGTCCCATGCGATCCTGCAACCCGATCCATCAGGAAACTTCCCCGGCATCCCCCGCTCCCGAGAAACGGGGAAGACTGTCGAGCTGCCTCACTCCGATCTTCGTCCTTATCGCAACCCTGCCGCTTGCGATCATCCTGCTTCATCGCCCAGAGGTTGATGTTCCCCTTACCGAGCGCATCCAGCAATCGCTCAACGCACCCACTGTTCCCTTGGCCTTTGTGATCGCAAGCTCCCTCGGCCTCCTCACAGCTTTCATCGTCTTTCCTGCTGACCGCCGGCAGGAACTTCCACGGGTGGCGTTGGGGGGCACTCTGCAGCTGGTCCCCGCCCTCGGCATCCTTCTGCTGGCATGGATTCTCGGCAGCCTTTTCGAGTCCCTGGAAACCGCTCATGTTCTTAGTCGCGCCCTTGGCAGCTGGCTTCCCCTTGCGGCCCTCCCAGCAGGCGTATTTGTCGCCGGCTGCGGCGTCTCCTTCATCTCGGGCACGTCCTGGGGCACGATGGGCCTCCTCATGCCCCTTGTCCTGCCTCTCTCCGGCACGATGGCCGCCGAGCAGGCAATTGCCCCGGAGGTTCTCGCCGCAATTGTGCCCGCAGTGATCGGGGCCGTCTTTGGAGGTGCGGTCTTCGGGGACCACTGCAGCCCTTATAGTGACACCACCATTGTAAGCGCTCTGGCCACCGGGGTCTCCACCCATGAGCACACGATCACGCAGTTGCCATACGCCCTGGTTACCGCCGGAGCAGCTCTCGGGCTCGGTTATTTCCCGGTTGCACTGGGGGTTCCCGGGTGGCTGGCCACTCTCTCAGGCGGCGGCATCCTCACCGCTCTGGTCCTTTTCTGGGTTCGCCGCAGCCGGGTCTCCTGAGTTCCTTGCCCCTATTCCTCTTCGTCGATCACGATGGAGGTGGGATCCCAGTCAATCTCCGGATAGTTCATGTCGAGAGATTTCAAGGTGTCGACCATGATCCGGGCCACACAGAGATTGCGATACCACTTGTGGTCGGCCGGGATGACATACCAGGGTGCGCAGCTGGTGGAGGTCCGTTCTATGAGATCCTCGTAGCAGCGCATGAACTCCTCCCACCGCTGGCGATCTCTCAGGTCGTCAGGGTTGAACTTCCAGTGCTTGGATGGGTTTTTCAGGCGCGCTTCCAGACGGCGCTTCTGCTCCCCTTTGGAGATGTGGAGGAAAAACTTCAGGATGACCGTCCCTTCCTCCGCCAGCATTCGCTCAAAATCGATGATATGCCGGTAGCGCCGTTCCCATGCCTTTTCGGGAAGGATTTTTTTCACCCTTACCGCGATGACGTCTTCGTAGTGACTGCGATTGAAGACCGTGATCTTACCGTTGCGGGGGACGTGCTGGTGCACGCGCCAGAGAAAGTCCCGGGCGAGTTCCGCCTGAGTAGGTTTTTTGAAGGATTTCACGTTGATCCCCTGAGGATCGACCCGTGAAAAGACATGTTTGACGCAGCCATCCTTCCCCCCCGTGTCCATGGCCTGGATCACCACGAGCACCCGGCGTTTGTCTTCCGCGTAGAGAACCTTCTGAAGCGACTGCAACTGTTCGCGCAATTGATCGAAATATGGCAGGTGGTCTTCCTTCCCTCCCTCCAGGAAAAGGGCCTTCTCATCCTGATCGATGTTGTCGAGAGAAAGTTTCGCTCCCTCGGGGATCAAATACCGTTCAAGCGCTCCACGGGCTGGCATGGTTCGGAAAGTGTGGAAGTTCGTGCGTATGCTGGCAAGCCCACAGGTCGACTGATGCAGATCGTTTTCCGGCCACGATGAAATTATCGCAATTCCCTGAGAATCAGCTGAAACTTTCCTCCCCCTCAAACTTCCCGGGGCAACCGCTCCCCGTTCTCCTTGTCCGGCCCCGTGGGCCTCTGTAAAATCACTCCTCCGCCCACTGAACGTTCGCCCCTCCCCCAATGGAATCCGCTCCCACTTCCGGTCCTGAGCTCCAGGCCACTATTCACATAGGGGCCAGTGCGGTCTCCATGCTGCTGAGTCATCCTGGCAACGAGGAGGGGATTCCTGGAGAGCAGATCGAATTCCTTGAGAAGCCGCTTCCCCTCGCCCGGGATATTTTTCGCCACGGCCGCATCAAGCGGTCCACCACCGAGCACGCGGTTGAAATCCTCCATGGTTTTGAAGAAGCGCTCCGCGAGACCGGAGCCGACCTTCGCCAGGTAACCCGCGCAGTCGTAAGCAATATTCTGGCCGAGGCCGAGAACGGCGAAACCTTTCTCAATCGACTCAAGATCGCCTGTAATCTCGGCCTTGAAATCCTCGACGACGGGGAGATGACCCGCCTCATCTACCTGAAAACTCAGAGACGGGTCCGCGACACCCCCAGCATGCAGAAGCGGAATACGCTGGTCGTCCATGTAGGCCCCGGCAACACCCGTGTTCTTCTCTTCCGCCAGGGCAACATCGATCGCTACACCAGTTATCGAATGGGTGCTCACCGTACCGCGGAGGCCGTAGAAGCCTCCCATTCCGACGGGGGTGCTCTCATACGGGTCATCCGCGAGCAGATCTCAGGACAAGTCAGCCAGATTTTCTACGATTATGAAAACGAGGGCGTTGAGAACCTGGTGGTCATCGGCTTCCAGATCCAGTATCTCGTCCCCTTCCTCTCCAAGAATCACGCCACGAAGATCACCCTCAAGTCCCTCCAGACCTTCGTCAGGGAATTGGCCGAGATTTCCGAAGAGGAATGCGTCCACCGTTACCAGTTCGATTACCATGCTGTTGATGCGGTCGTGCCCGCGCTCCTTTCAAATCTTGCCATCGCCGAGATCTTCGGACTGAAGTCTCTGCGAATTCCTGACAGCGATTTCGAACGCGGACTTCTGACGGACCTTCCGCGCATCCCGACTCTGACCACCGGCTTTCATGACGAGGTTATCCGCGCGGCACGAATCATCGGCGAAAGGTACAAGGTGGATATCAATCACGCCGACCAGGTCGCCAGACTGAGCGGCCAACTCTTCGAGCAAACCGCGACCCTGCATCACCTTGAGAAGCGTGACGCCCTGCTTCTGGAGATCGCCGCGCTCCTTCATGAGTGCGGCGGGTATGTGAGCCCGCACTCCCACCACAAGCACTCCCAGTATCTCATTCAGAACAGCGAGATCTTCGGGCTTTCCGGAACCGATGTGATGACGATTTCCCTGGTTGCAAGATATCATCGACGTTCCGGACCTCGACTGCGCCATGCCGCCTATCGGAATCTGTCTGCCGACGACCGGATCAGAGTCTCCAAGCTCGCAGCACTTCTACGGGTGGCCGATGCCCTGGAACGAGCGCACACTCAGCGAATCCGGGATTTCTCGGTCGAGATATCCAGGCACAAGATCCAGCTCAACCTCGAAGGGGTAAGCGATGCTGCCGTTGAACGGCTCGCCATGCAGAGCAAGGGGGATCTCTTCCACGATGTCTTCGGCCTCGAAGTCGTCATTGCGGAAGCCCCCTAGAGAGATCATCATCCGTCCCGCCGGGATTGAAGACGGCGCCCCTTCCCTTCGTCTTCAGTCGCCAGATCTTCCTTCCGATATGCCTTTCATCAATCGCGAACTGTCCTGGCTTGAGTTCAACCAGCGTGTGCTGGAGCAGTCCAGGCAAAGCAGGACCCCTCTTCTTGAGCGCGTCAAGTTCCTCGCCATTGCGGATTCCAACCTTGACGAATTCTTCCAGGTGCGGGTGGGCGGACTGGTGATGCTCCAGAGCTCCGGGAGCCGCACTCCCGACATCGCAGGCCTTACGCCATCCCAGCAAATCGCATTGATCCGTAAACGAGTGACCGCCTTTGCCGAGCTTCAGTACGATCTGCTCAATAACGCACTCATGCCCGCCTTGGCTGAAGCCGGCATCAGGATTCTCAAACTCAACGAGCTTTCCCAGGGACAGGATCTTCAGGTCGACAGTTTCTTCTCGGAGATGATCTATCCCCTCCTTACTCCTCTCGCCATCGACGAGGAAGATCCGCCACCCTCCATCCAGAACCTGCGCCTTTTCATTGCATGCCGTATCGATAACCCGGAGCAGCAGGAGGGGCGATACGCCTTTGTCCCCCTGCCGGAAAACCTGCCCCGCTTCATTCCCGTGCAGTCCAGCAAGGGCAGCAGCTTCGTCGCCATTGAGGACATTGTGCAGCGCCAGCTCGGGGAGCTTTTCCCCGGAGAGACGGTGGGAGCCAGCGCCCCTTTCCGGATCACCCGCAACAGCGACATCGCGGTTCAGGAGGAGGACGCCATCGACCTGGCCGGAGAGATGGCGGAGGTTCTTGCGGCCCGTCGTATCGGCACGACCATCCGGGTCCAGATCACCAAGGGCACCCCCCGCGATCTCCTGCGACTGGTCCAGGAAGTGACCCGTTCCGGACCCGCCGAACTTTACCGCATGGGAGGCCTGCTCCAACTCGCCGACCTGATGCAGATCAGCCAGCTCAGCGACCATCAAGAACTCAGCAACCCTCCCTGGCCTCCCCTGCCTTCGCCACTGATCGACTACAGCGCGCCCATCTTTGAGGTGATCAGCGCCAGGGACGTCCTTCTTTTCCATCCTTACGAATCGTTCGATCCGGTCATTCGCATGCTGGAGGAGGCGGCCCAGGATCCCGATGTTCTTGCCATCAAGCAGGTTCTTTACCGCACCGCCAGTGATTCGCGTATCATTTCGGCATTGATCCGGGCCGCTGAAAACGGAAAGCAGGTCACCGTCCTCGTCGAACTGAAGGCCCGCTTTGATGAAGCCCGGAACCTTCAACGCGCCGAGATGCTGCAACGGGCCGGGGTTCAGATTGTCTACGGAGTGAAGGATCTCAAGACCCACGCCAAGGTCACTCTTATCGCACGCAACGAGGACGGACGACTCAAGCGCTATGTTCATCTTGGCACCGGCAACTACAACGAGACTACCGCGCAACTCTACACCGACGTCTCCTACCTCACCTGTCGCCCCCAACTGGTCGCGGATGCATCTCACTTCTTCAACGCGTTGACCGGGCGCTCCAAACTCATGCGCCTGCAGAAGATCTGCGCTGCTCCGGTGCACCTGAAGGACCGCATCATTGAACTCATCGAGGCCGAGGCTGATCGGGCGCGACACGGAGAACCGGCCCTCATCATGGCCAAGTGCAATTCGCTCCAGGATCCCGATGTGATCAAAACCCTTTACCGGGCTTCCCGGGCCGGCGTGAAGATCAAGCTGAACATCAGAGGCATCTGCTGTCTGAAGACCGAAAGCAAGCGTTACTCAAAGAACATCGAAGTGCGTTCAATCGTAGACCGTTATCTCGAGCACGCCCGGATCTTCTACTTCCACCACGGAGGCGATCCCGAAGTCTACTTCTCTTCGGCGGACTGGATGACGCGCAATCTGGAAAAGCGGGTGGAATTACTTGTCCCGGTGGAAGACCCTCCCAGCAAGAAGCGACTCATCCGGATCCTGGAGGCAGCGTTTCGTGACAATACCAACGCCTTCCGAATCCTGAAGGACGGGAGCAGTATTCCTGTCGCACCCGCCAAGGGTGAAAAGAGGTTCCGGTTCCAGGAACACCTCTACAAGACCGCGAGTAAGGCCGCCAGGATCCGGCAGCGCGAGCGCTCCACCACCTTCACTCCCCATCGCCCTCCCGGGCGACTTGATGACAAGTTGACATAGGGAGCCCCCGAAAGGGCAACGCCAGATAATCTGATCTTGATTCCCGGAGGATTCAGGCGAGACTCCTCCCCGCCTGTTGCAGCAGCGACAATCACTCGGGCACAGTAGGTCTGTCTCCTGGACACTGTATGCCGAGCACTGAAATGGGCCTGTAGTTCAACGGATAGAACGGTGGTTTCCGGAACCACAGATCGGGGTTCGATTCCCTGCGGGCCTAGTGCAACTGAAAGCAAACAGAATCACCAGGGAACCGGGTGATTCCGTTCTTCCCTACTTGAGAGGTTGTTTGCCTTCCTGGAAATACCGGCCGTAGCGGGACACCAGTTCCGGGTGCTGTGCGGCGACGTCGTGCTTTTCTCCAATGTCGTTTTCGAGATCAAAGAGGGCGTAGCGATCCTTGCCGCGCGGATGGAGCTTCCACTTCCCCACCCTGATGGCCCAGGGCCAGTAGAGATACTCATGCTTCCGTTGATCCTCCGTCCTGCCCAGCAATTCCGGCAGGTAGCTGATACCGTCGATCTTCCCTGGCGCCGCTATTCCCGCCACTTCGCATGCGGTGGGGAGAAAGTCCCAGAAGGCGCTGGGGTGATCGCTCATGCTCCCTGGTTCGATTCGCCCGGGCCAGCGGGCGATGGTGGGCACCCGCAATCCGCCTTCGTGCATGCTGCGCTTGTGCCCCGACAGGGGACCACTGCTCTTGAAGAAACGGAGGGTCTGTCCTCCCTCATCCGATGGCCCGTTGTCACTGCTGAATAGGACGAAGGTATCCCGGGTGAGATGCAGTTCCTCCAGGAGGTCCAGGATCATGCCCACGCTGCGGTCCATCCGTGAAATCATCCCCGCATAAGCGGCGTGGGGATGACTTTGCCCACAATAGCCCCTGGTATACTGGCTGCCGTAGCCGGCGTCCTTCCCCCCCCCGGTGTTGCCTACTCCTTCGATTCGCGGTTTCTCGGGCCACCCGAACTCCCGATAGGGCGCGATCGAATCCTCTGGCACGGCGAGTTCCGCATGGGGAATGCAGAACGGAATGTAGAGGAAGAAGGGATGCTCCCTGTTCCTCCGCACCCAGCTCAGAGCCTCCTTGACCAGTTCGTCGTGACTGTAGTCACCCGCCCCCTTCCGGTATTCCCCATTGACCCGCAGATCGTGGTTTTTCGGAAAGAGAACCTTCTCTCCATTGCGCCAGAGGAATTCCGGATAATAGAAATGGGCAAAGCCCTGGTTATCGAAACCAAAGAAATGGTCAAACCCCTTCCGGTTAGGGCTCCCCGGGTGACCAGGCCGGCCAACCAGGCCCCACTTGCCCACCATGCAGGTCCGGTAGCCGGCTTCCTTCAGCAGCATGGAGACCGTGACATCGCCGGCCTTCAGGCGTCCCCCATTTCCGGTTACCGAGGCATGCCCCATGTGCATTCCGGTCATGAGGGAGCACCGGGAGGGCGAGCAGACCGAATGCCCCGCATAGTGACTGGTGAGGCGCATTCCCTCCGCCGCCATACGATCCAACCGGGGTGTCTTTATCTTCTCCTGTCCGAAGCAACCGAGATCTCCATAACCCAGATCATCGGCAAGGATCAGGACGATGTTGGGGCGGCGCCCCTGCTCCGCCCCCGCTTCGCAGATCCCGCCGAGGAGGGAAACGGCAAGAATGATTCGAAGAAGGCTCACTGGTCACCATTCCTGAGAAACTCGACCACGTCCGCCACGTCCTGCGCGGTCAGACCCAGTTGGTCTGCAGAGAGCATCAGAGAGCGTCTCATCGGGGTTTTGGATTTCAAATCGGCGGCTGGAATCGACTGGGTGATCCCTCCCATCGATTTGACAATGATCGGATCACCTTCGGCCAGCACAACTCCCATGATGTTATGACCGTCTTTTTTGGTCACTAGGTGCTGGGCCTCAAACCCCAGGGAGATTTCGGCTGACGGATCAACGATAGCCCTGGCAACGATCTCAGGGGGAAAGCGCTGCCCGAATCCGGTCAGATTGGGCCCCACGTCGACTCCAAGCTCCCCGATGACATGACAGGTGATGCAACGCCCTGCCACAGCCTTGCCCCGGGTGGCATCGCCTCTCAATTTGAGGATTTGAGCCACGGGAGGTAACTTGGAGGGAGCCTTCTCTTCGGGCGTGACCACCGAAACCAACTCGGCCCTGGCGTTCCCTCCCTTGAGATTTTCGGCCGGCTTGTGGGCCTTCCACCAGCGATCGTTGTTCCACTTCACCCAGAAACCGGCCTGCTCTGCCAGTTCCTTGTCCGGGGCCAGGTTGGCGATCTCCACCATGGCGGTGGCCGCACTACCACTCCTCACGAAGGCGATCGATTCAAGGGCCTGCATCCGGACCTCCGCCTCAAGGTTGCCGTCAAAGACCCGGTCCCGCAGGGCCGGGATCGCTGCTGGCGTCATGAGCCGCCAGACCGCCCCCGCCGTGGTTCCGTCCCAGGCAGCCGCTTTCACGTCCTTGACCAAAGCCGCGTAAACCGCTTCTTCCTTGCCGGTTGTCCCCGTGCCAAAAGCCTCAAGATAGGAACGATCCTCCCCATTATAACCCTTCGCTATCTTGACGAGGGTGGAGATCACCTCGGGAGTGCCCGGCTCATTGCGCAGATAGAAGGCGACCTCCCGGCGAACCGCCGGTGACTTGTCCTCCGCAAGTTCCCGGGCCAGTTCCATGGTTTCGGAATAACCGGCGCGCCGCAAGGCCCGGAAGGCTGTGATGCGGGCCTGTGAATTGCCCTCTGCTCGAAGATTGAGAATCTCCCTTTCACCCTCTTCCCCGAGTTGGGCGAAGAGCCAGATCGCCCGGGCGGCCAGATATGGATTCTTGTCCCTCGCCAGCACACGCAAGGCCGGTATGGATTTGCCACCGGACTTCTTCAGGCGAACGAAACCAAGATAGCGCGTATTGATGGCCGGGCTCCTGAGGGCCGCGAGTTGACCCTTCTCGCTATCGAGGTCGATCTTGGGCACGGTCGACTTGAAACCCTTGGGCGCGATCCGGTAAATCGTGCCCGAGAGGGTACGGTCCTGGGTGCCGTGCCCCCCGACCCGGGGATCGAACCAGTCTGCCACATAGATGGCTCCATCGGGACCTACCGTCACGTCCGCAGGCCGGAACCAGGTGTTAATGTCCCGGTTGGAGCCCCCCTTGAAATCGGCCCCAGCCCACTTCCGGTCCGGGTTGGAGGTCATGAAATCGAACCGTTCCATCTTGAAGCCGGCCTCCTCCAGTTCCGGCAGGTAGCCGAAGAGAACATTCTTGGCGGATTCACAACTGAGCAGGAGACCGTTGTATTTCTCCGGGAGGGCTCCGTTCTCGTAGAAGGTGATACCAGTGGGCGCGCCCCCGCCATAAACATCCCCGGGGGGCATGCTGCCGGGATCCTGCTGGCGCCATTCGGCAATGGGAGTGCTCTGGCCCGGTCGTCGATCCGCACCCCAGGACCGCTTCCCGTCCACGGATGCAAAACCTGCATTGCCGTATTCCATCACCCAGCTGGTCCGGCAGGCCGGTGGATCGTCGTTGTCATTCTGAAAGAGGTCACCCCGCGAGGTAATGATCTGTTCGTAACTGTTGCGGTAGTTGTGGCCGATGATCTCGCAGTTAGTTCCATCGGGATTCATCCGAACCGAAAACCCCCCGAGATAGACATGTCCGTCATCGCTCCTGTGACCAGCCACCTGCCTCATTGAATAGGGACTGCCGATCCGGAAGGTCTTGCCGGAACGATCAGTGAACTGGGCCCCCGTATTTCCCTGGTTGAAGTACCACTTGCCATCCGGTCCCGCCACTACCGAATGCAGGCTGTGATCGTGGTTGCGTCCACTGAACCCGGTCAGAAGAACTTCCCGCTTGTCCTTTTCGGGATTAAATACCAGATCCCGGTCTACATCGGTGTAGACGAGGAGATCGGGTGGTTGCGAGACCACCACTACGTTGTCAAAGACCGCCACCCCGAGCGGGGACTGCAGGAATTTCTCCTGGACGAAAACATGGGACTTGTCCGCCTTGCCATCGGCATCGGTATCCTGGAGGACCACGATGCGGTCACCCTCCCCGTCCCGCCGGGCACCCCGGTAGTTGACCCCTTCCGCCACCCAGGCGCGTCCGTGGTGATCAAAGTCGATATTGGTAGGATTACGGAAGAGCGGTGACTGGGCCCACACCGTGACTTCCAGGTCGTCCGGCACCACGAACCGCTCCACCGGCACCTCGGTCTCTTCCCCTGTTGCGGAGTTGCCTGCACCGGGTTTGGCGTTGAAGACGAGGAAGCGAACACTGCTCGTCTTGCCTCCCTGCTGGCCGACACCCCCCTCGTCCAGTCCGCCCCGCGCAACGAAACGGGTATAGCCTTCCGGGACATCATAGACGATGGTGGAGGGCGCATGAGTGCCAACCCCATAGGAGACGGGTTTGCCGCCCACTTCCATCTGCTGACCCCCGGCATTCCTGTTCAGGCGGGCGCTCCCCCAACCCGCGAAGGCGGCCTTCCATTTGAGATCGGTTAATTTCAGCGTGCCCTTCGGGCCAACGAGACGCGGTTCCATCCAATCCGCCCAGTCACAACCATAGCCATCCCCTGTTTCGTCCACGACGAGGTAAAGGGAACGGGATCCCTTGAGATCTGCCTCAATGTCCACCGCATGCCCGGGCGTCCTCGCAGTGACCACCGGACTCGCATAGAGCGGTTTTGGTTTCTCGGCGGCGACGGCGACGTCGACCAGCAGAAGAAGAATGGATAATGGCCAGGGTGAGAATCTCATTGTCATAGAGCTCGCAGATGGGTCCTCATCACGCAAGCCCCCTCGCAGGTTTGGCTGAACAGTTTGTCAATTTCTCCGGTGATCTGCGTGCCTATTCGGGCTTGCGCTCCGCAGTGCGGACCTCACGATCCGGCATGCAAGTGGATGGGCGCCCCTATCGCACGGTTTGGAGCGATCCTGACAAAGGAGCGGTACGCATCATCGACCAGCGGCATCTTCCGTGGAATTTTGTTCTCCAGGACCTTGCCACCGTCGAAGAAACCGCGGTTGCTATCAGGGAGATGCACGTCCGCGGGGCCGGGTGTATCGGGGCCACCGCCGGTTATGGAATGTGGCTGGCAGCCCGGGAATCCAGTGGCTCCATGAAACGACTGGAACAGCTCGCCGAACTCCTCACTGCTACGAGGCCCACCGCTCGAAACCTTTCATGGGCGGTCGAACGTCAACTCAATGTTCTCAAAAACCTTTCGCCTGACCAGTGGAACCATGCTGCCTTGACTGAGTCGAAGGCCATTGCCGACGAGGACGCCTCATGGTGTGAACGGATCGGGGAGCATGGCCTCCCCCTGCTGTCCGGCATCCACGAGAAGAAATCGAAACAGGATCCGGTGCAGGTTCTCACCCACTGCAATGCCGGATGGCTCGCCTTCACTGACTGGGGTTCGGCCACCGCACCAGTTTATGCGGCCCATCGAGCCGGGATACCCATTCACGTCTGGGTCGACGAGACCCGACCCCGGAACCAGGGGAGCCGCCTCACGGCGTGGGAACTGCAAAACGAGGGAGTCCCCCATACGGTCATCGCTGACAATGCCGGGGGTCACCTCATGCAACACGGCAAGGTCGACATCGTGATTACCGGCTCCGATCGGACGACCTGCACCGGGGATGTCGCCAACAAGATCGGGACTTATCTCAAGGCTCTGGCCGCTCACGACAACGACATTCCCTTCTACGTCGCCCTCCCCTCTTCCACTATCGACTGGGAATGCCGGGACGGAGTCCGGGGGATTCCCATTGAGGAGCGTGACGGAAGCGAGGTCTCCACCGTTGAAGGACTTACCCACGAAGGAGTCGTCCAAGGGGTCAATCTCATCAACCCTGGCTCTCCGACCAGCAACTACGCCTTTGACGTGACCCCCTCACGCCTCGTGACTGGATTGATCACCGAACGCGGGATCTGTGATGCTACCGCGGAGGCGATTGCAACTCTCTTCCCTCCAACCGCACGGAGGTGATGCCTGGCATTATCCGCACTCTCAAGAATGGTTACTGGGATCGCACCACCGTAGTCCGCACCAGTGAGGGAACCCTCCGGGTCCGCAAGGAAAGCAGGGAAAGCGAAACCCCGGGTCCGTGGGCGCACGAGGCCCTCCGAAATGAGATCTCCTACCTGGAGAGTCTTCCAGAGGCTGCCGCAAAATTCTTCCCGACCCTTCTCTCCTCATGGGATGAGCAGACAATCGGGTATGAGATCCCCTATTATCAGGATCGTCCCGATCTCGCCCGCCTCGTTCTGAACGGGGGTCCCGGGCCTGTTGCTTGCGGAGAAATCCAGAACCAGCTCGCGGAAGCGGTTCTCGGTGGACTCCACTCCGCGGAACAGGCGGGAGGCGCTCCCTTCTGCGCCCACCTTGAGGCGGTTCTCAGCGAATCCCTGGAGACCCTTTCAGCCGTCGAAGTCTTCGAACCGATTGTGAATGGAACTCGTCTTCACCTGAACGGTCACCCGGTGCCTGGTCTTCGGGCCTCCCTCGCCCGACTCCGCGCCTCGGGAATCCTCAAGCACCTCGCCCGGGAAACTTCCGTCCGCCTGCACGGGGATCTCATCCTCGAGAACATGCTCTGGTCACCCCTGCTCCTCATCGATCCGGTCTCGGTCACAGGACTGACGATGGGGCATCCCCTCTTCGATCTGGTCAAGCACGAGTCCTACGCCCGGGGGGAGCTGTATGCCATCCGGGAGGAACTGGTCACCGCCTGCTGCCTCTCCGACGGTTCCTACTCTCTGGAAATTCCGTGGGACGCCGAAGCCCTGCTCCCCTTTGATCGGATTGACCTGACCACCCAATTCCGGAAGCAATTCATCAGGCAGCATGGCGGAATTAATCCCAGCTTCTATCACCTCATTGACGCCTACTTCTCCCTCGTGATGGCCCGCAACACTACCGGGCTACACCAGTTTGCCCGGGTCCTCACGGGGTGCCAGAGTTTGGCCAGGGCCGGAGACCCAGATCCCGTCCTGCCCTGCTAGACGCCTTTCACCTGCTGCTGGATTCCCCGGTACCCCGTCGAGAAATAGATGAGGGTGACAAGGCACATCACGGCCAGGGCAGACCAGTAGCAGGTCCAGCCACCGACCCCACCCACCACCATCCAGTCGTAAAGTCTCCCGCACACCAGCGTTCCCACCAGTGAACCGAGTCCCATGGAGGCAAAGGTGACCAAGGCCTGCACCTGGGCCCGGAACCGTTGGTCCACCCTCCGGTTGAGAAAGACGCGACCGGTCTCAAAGAAGAAGGTCCAGCAGATCCCATGCAGGGAAAGCCCCACTAGGAGCCAGGCGTAGTGCGGAACAACTCCGGCGAAGGCAAAAAGAAGATAGCGAACCACCGCGCAGCTCATCGCCACCACCAGCAGAATCTTGATGCGCACCCGCTTGAGCCAGAACCCCATCATCAGGAAGGCCACCACCTCGAAGATCTGACCCACCGTCATCCCTGCCGCCACCGAACTGAACCCCAGTCCACGGAGATGGATCGGAGTGTGCATGTAGAAGGCCGCCAAGGGCACGGAGAGAAGAAAGGTCGAAACCAGATAGACCCGATGATCGCGGTTCTTGAAGATACTCAACGAGTCGAGACCGAGTGCGCTCTTCCACCCTGTTGAATCCCGGGCCATCGGAGGCGTATGGGGTAGTAAAAAGGCGCACAATCCGGCCATGACCCGGAGGCCAAAGGCTATATCTCCCACCTTGGTGGAGGCATCGAGACCGAACCAACTCACCGACCACCCCACCACGACCCAGCCGATCGTACCCCACACCCGGTAAAACCCGAAACTCTTCTGCTCGTCCTCCAGGCTGTTAAGCGCGATGGCGGTAAGCAACCCCCAGGCCGGGGCTGAGATCAGGGCATTGATCATCATGAAGATGAGAAAGAGTTTGGGGCTGCCTGCCTCGAGCGCGCGGAAGGCGGCCCACAGGAAGATCGCTCCGCCCGTAATGATGATTCCTACCAGTTTCTCGGCCGGAATACGCTGATCGGCCCGCGCACTGAAGAGGAGCGGGGAAATCATCCCCGCAATCGGTCCGACCAGGAAAGCCCAGGTTATCGTCCGGTCCCAGCCCCGGGCTTCCAGAACATTGGAGAGCACGGGCAACCAGGCGCCCGGGGCAGCGGCCAGGAGGCAGAATACCGCCGCGATCCAGTAGCGATGACCAACAATCCCCTCTCGGCGCACCGCGGGAGTATCAGGACGCAGAGCGCACTGTCGAGCGTGCAGTGGAAGTGGTGGGCCCGGCAGGATTCGAACCTGCGACCAAGGGATTATGAGTCCCCTGCTCTAACCGCTGAGCTACAGGCCCTTATATCCCTAAATAATAGGGTATAACCGCACTTTTCTTGATTCTGAGAAGTCTTTGTGCGATCATTCAGTTACAAATTAGTTACAACTCCTGTCATGGCATCCGCTAAATCCAATAAGAAAGTCAAAAAGATCGGTGCTGGCACCGTTTTCAGGAAACCAAATGGCAAGTATCTGGCCTCCGCTAGAAGAAAGAGTATTCCCCCTTCGCTCCATTTTCAAGAGTTTACCAATCAGAAAGCAGCCGAGTCTCACCTGCGGAATTTGGAGCGGAAATTTCCCAAGGGAGGGGCAGACACTGCTCTAAACTTCTTTTCCCTCGATGAGTTGAGTGCCGCTAAATTAGCGATAGAGGAGTTTGCAGAGAAGCAGGGCGATAGAGTTCCCCTTAATCGCCTTGTAGCCCTAGGAATCGAATCTGAGCGCAAAGAACGTGAATATTCCCAAACGCCTCTTCTCTCAACATCGGCCGATAACTACTTTAAGCATCGAAAAACGGCTCAGGCTAAACTCAGAGGGACTGGAAAAGTAGCTCCTCACCAACAACAACAAGAACGCAAGGTGATAGAGGAACTCTGTGCCTATCAAAGGGCATGGAGGGGGCAAATCCTCGGCGACTACCGAGTTAGTTCTCTCTTCGAGCCTACTGAGGAATTTGACAAGACCGTTAGCGAGATGATCTGGAAGAGAAAAAGGCACGACGGTCAAGAATACTCCCCAGAAAATAGGATCAAGACCGCAAAAACTTTCATCAAATTCTTTGACTACGTCAAAGATGAAAACAGAAGCATCCGTCATGAGAATCCTTTGAAAAACCTAGCTCGGGCCTTTAATAAGGGTGGGTGGAAATCCCCGAGTCATCTGTCTCCAGACAAGGTCCGAAAATTGTTTTACACCGCAGTCGAAAATGAACACTGGATTGATTTAGTCCCCTTCATGGCCCTGCTTTTCTTCGCTGGTCGTCGCCCTACAGAAATTGCTGACACCAACAATCGAAAGAGGCGATTTCAATGGAAATGGATGCGGGACTGGAAAGTAGAAAGCAAGGTGAGTGGTGGCGTGTTATTCGATATTCCATCAGGAGTTTCAAAAAAGGATTCAGATCAAGAGGGAGATCTGATCGCCGCAGGAGTGAACTGGATCGAGTGGTATTATGAAGGCACGTTACCTACCAAAGGAGAGGTTCCTTTTAGTAGAAGAGACTGGGACGCCTTAAGAGAAAGGGTTGGATTGCTTGGCCGTGAAGATTGGTCGCCTGACGTTGCTCGGCACACAATGGCTAGCGCTGTTCATAGGCACTGGTCAGAGCACAGGGAGTATTGGTTGGATCATCTTGGGCACCGTGGTTCTGTTTTTGAGCGCCACTATAAATCCCCTAAATGTTCACCACAACAGGCTGAGGATTTTCTAAATATCAGGCCCCCAGAGTGGGCCTTAGGGAGTTCCAGCTAGAGAATGAGGAGTAAAGTCACATCTTAGCTCCACAGGTGTAAGAATTGGGGACATGTTGATTGCTGAGAATCGGCATCCCTCCAGCCCCAACTTAAATTGGGGTCTTGATCAACCACACTCTCTCATAGAGCATTTGGGGTGATGAGATCCATTTTGACAGCCCTGCTAGTTGGGTGCTTCTGCCTTCCTTTCGTTAGCTGCAACGAGGAGGAAGTAAATGCGCTGAAGGAGCAGAACGCGAATCTTCAGAGGCAAATAGAGAACCTGAAAGCCGACCTGAAAGCTGCACAGGAGACAAAAGCAGAGGAAGAAGCCGCGGCTTTGGCGAAAGCGGAAGAGGAAAAAGCCGCAGCTTTGGCGAAAGCAGAAGAGGAAAAAGCCAAAGCAGAAGAAAACGCTAAGGAGCAGTCCGCCAAGCTAAAGAAAGAGGTCTTGGCGATCGCCAAACAAATGGTCGATAAAGAATATGAGTGTGCGGGGCTATTTTACACCAGTGATTTTAAAGTTCTGAAGCGGAGAGGATACGATGAGGATCTGAGGCAACCTAGTAATGATGTGGCTCATTATGTGGACTTGTTCAAATCTACTCTTGCCTCACACCCTAATGCAGAAAGCCCGCCGTCCTTGATAAAGTTTAATGAGATCGCGCAAACGTGGGCTGATCGAAAGAAGGCGCTTATGCAAATAACTGCGAGGGCAGCCGCTGCACTAAATCAAGATGAGCCACTGGGGGGGGAGCAGCGGAGATTGGGGCGAAAGGCTCTTGCTGAATTACCAGAAATCCGTAACCAATACATGAAGACCTTCCTCGATTCTATCGAGAAGCTCTTTGAGTAACCCCGTGATGGGAATCAACCGATCAAGTGTTTCGGGCGGGGTTGAAGAAGAGTCTTAGATTCTTTGTTTCAAGCGGCGATAGCCGCTCAGTCCCGTGAGGGGAATCGCCATCACTTCACCCCCAGCCCCAACTTAAATTGGGGTCTTGATTCCCCACACTCTCTCGTAGAGCATGGTGGGCAATGAAATCCGTTCTGACACCCTTTCTGGCTGTGTGCTGGTCCCTCCCTTTAGTCAGTTGCAATGAGGAGGAGGTTAATGCGCTGACGGAGCAGAAAGAGGCTCTCCAAAAGGAGGTTGCCGTTCATCAAGAGCAAAACGACAAGCTTCAGTCCGAAAAGGACGATCTGAATGACAAGCTGACAGAAGCAACAGTAAAAGGCTCTAAGTTAGAGACGTTGCTCGCAGAAAAATCTGCTGAAGCAAAAGACCTAGCCGCAAAGTTAAATACGGCTAATACCGACCTCGCCGTTGCGCGGAAAGAAATCGAAACAATCAGGGAGGTCCGAGAAGAGTTGCTCGCGAAACAAGCAGCCGACAAACGGGATCAAGACATCAATCAGTGGAACGACGGGATTGATCAAATAGGTGGCATCGCTGACATCATGATAGCATATAAAGGCAAGGACATACACATTGTGTTAAGAACTCGCGGATACCAAGCTGGACTGGAAGAAGTAGACAACAAGAAAAGATACCTCAACGAACGGAAAGCAGAAGCGGACGCGCTGGCGTATAAGCTCCCTCCTAGCAAAGACCGTAAAGCACTCCTCACGACTATAGAGAAACTTAATACTGCTCTTGCCAGTAAGCATTTTTGGGACTGCTCTAGGTGGTTCAATGGCAGAATGCACGGCCTCGACTCGCCCGAGTTTAAAAAACAGGACGAACATTTTGGAGCTGTTCGGACAAAAGCGTTGGATGCCAGAAGCGCGATTGCTGATCTAAAGCGCAAAGAGGTCCTTCCCCTTCAATAACTGCTCGACGGCACTCTGCTGCGCCTCAAGCCCTAAGCCGCTGATTATCGGTCTTGGGATCGGGCTATACTTCGCGCTACGGGAGACCCGCACCTTCTAAAGTCACATCTTTGCGCCGCAGGTGTAAAGATTAGTGACATGTTTGGCTCCATCTTTGACGACTGCCTCTTAGATCCTTTGGGAAGGAATCCCCTAAATAGTTTCAGGAAAAATCAAGCGCTGTTGGCAGAGAGTCCCAAGGTCTTCAAAATCAAAGAGGGTAGAAAAGTCAAAACCCCTGTTGCTGGATATGTTCTTAAAAAGGGCATAGCCTTGGCAAGTAAGTGGGAGGGATGTCCAAACAAGACTTTATCCAACGTGGTAGAGGAAAGAGAGATTTTTACTCTCAGTAAATCAGATGGAAGTTTCACGGCTACTTATGAGGTTTTGCCTGAACGGCAAGGTCACCTACTGGTGGCTCACCATCCTTCCAGCAACGGTTTTGCTCTAAAGCGCCACATGGAAGTTCTAAGAGAAATATTCTTTGGTAAGCTCAGGCTCAAGCTTGTCTGGATGAGAGCAGCGATTCCAAAGAATGATCATGATCTCCCAATGAATACGGAGGATCGGCGAATGGATTATGTCTACTATGAGACGCCGAGAGGCTCCGAAAAAAGAACCCGACTCTTCAAAACTTGGTTGAGCGTATGTCGGGGGGCAGTTCCTAGAGACCTCCTTCACCAAGCAGAAAACGATGCGTTGGTCTGGTTAACCCCTCATGAGGTGCTTAAGGAGAAAGTTAGGGAAGAACTCAATTCTGTGCTGCCCGACCCCCACCCGTGGTCGTTCTAGGCAATTTCATTTCATGGGTGAAGGGCCGCTTATAAAATGGCTCTCCGTCAATAAGTCCATTCTCAACCATCCCCATATACTTTGCTACTGCTGGCAGGTGCTGGATGAAGACTTCTCCGTCTTTTCTATTGAATTCTGTGCAACAAATATCTGCCCAGCGGATTGTTACGGGGCCCTGTTTCTTAGCTAGATCAGCCACAAAATTCTTCAGCTCCTTTGAGATCCTCTCTTTGTCGGCGCTCAACTTGGGTGGGAGCCTGATAGCAAAATGGAGATGCCCTGCGTCTTTCTGAACCAGTCGTCCGTGCTTCCCGCCTGCCTCATGAACAGAAACCCATTTTAGCTTCTTGCGTGATGTCTTAAGTCTACAAGCAAGTTGGCCCATGAATCCCCACGCCATTCTTTCTCTGTAGAGATACCCATAGTCATCTGTTCTCCTGAATCCAGAGCTGCCACCTGAGTTGTCATGCATTGAGAAAAACAGGTCTGGCTCTAAGTCCAAAACCATCTGCATGATCTCGTCACACACCTCTTTTTCATCTTTAAATCTCATCTCTGCCTATAGCCCCAGCAAAGGGGGTTTCAATCCTCTCAATAGCTGGGTTTCAACAGCACAAGACCCTGATCTAGGTGGCCACCATCAACGAGTCAGAGGTCTTTTTTTTGCTATTGAAGAGGATCTTCTTACACGAACCCTCTAAGGTTATAACTCATTACTACTGAATTAGTTGCGATCTTTCAGCGAAAACTTGATCTGTTGTAAATAAACCAACGCCTAGGCGGTTTCTGCCATTGGCATTAATCGCAACAAGGCCTGTGAAATTACCTCTGCCCCCATTTTTTAATGGGTTTAAATGAATTTATAAGCAACACAGGCACCTTTATTCTGAATAACTAGCACTGGGTACCCCCACTGCCTTTTCCAGAAGGCTCAAAACCCCAAAATTCTAGGAAAAGGGGTCACTATGTCTTCCCTAAGCAACATGGCAGAATTTCTAACAGATATAGTGTTAATCCCAAAGATGCAAAAACCCGTAGAAAAAATCCGAACTAAGCTTCTTTTGTCACTTTGCTAACTTTAATTCTGTTAGAGAGCTGCCCATAGTCCCAACCTTTTAGTCCAACCTTACCCTGCATTCACACAATTAACCCTCTGAAACATTTGAGAATACCCCCTCCCCTCTAGGTCACAGACTCAAGAGAAAAACCCACTCTCTCGCAAATCCTCTTAATAGTCATTGGGTGCCAGTCACCTCCCCTCTCCGTTTGGAGCTTCAGGTCGTTGAAGCGAGCAGCAATTGAAGAAAAGGAGATCTTTCTGTTGTGTTTGCCCAGAAATCTCACAGCCGCATGAAGATCGTCTGCCGTCTTTTCCGCAAACCGATTAGCGCGATCTCTGTTCTTTGCCGCAAGGGCCTTGCCAGTGACGCCTAGCTTAACGCCACGTGCTTTAGCCGCAGCGAGCGCGGCCTTAGTCCGCTGAGAGATGAGCAACGCCTCCTGTTCCGCGACAGCGCTCATGATATGAAGCGTGAAATTATTCGCAGTGGGATTGTCAACGGCAACGAATTCGATTTTCTGCTCTAGGAGACCTGACAAGAAATGAACATTTCGGCTAAGGCGGTCTGTCCTCGCAACGACTAAAGTTGCTTTGTGTTTGCGGCAGCACTGTAGGGCGGAATCTAGCTCAGGGCGCTTACTCTTGCGCCCACTCTCCACCTCCGTGAACTCCCCCACTATCTCATGGGGTTTGCCTGTCAGATAGTCCCTGACGGCTTTCTCCTGCGCCTCCAGCCCCAATCCGCTGTCGTTCTGCTTTCGAGTGCTAACGCGCTTGTATATGACGAATGTTTTGGTTTTCTCCCTCATGTTTTCACAAGCGTATCACCGTTCACTTGTTAACACAACAAATTAGGACATCTTTTTAGAGACTGTGGTTACAGTTAGTTACAACTCTTTCCCTCGATTTTAGAGTCTAACCGCACAAATTAAACTATACGTTAGCCTGTATAGTCCCTTTTTTCTAGAGTTCCGCAATGTTCGAGGGTTTATGAGTCCCCTGCTCTAACCGCTGAGCTACAGGCCCCGCTGAAATCGTGTCCGGATAATACACAGTGGCCCAGGCTGTAAAAGCCCGGGTATTTCTTTCCGGAAGCCCACGCCCGGAGATCCTTGCTACTTCCCCGGCACCACTGCCCGAGCCGCACGATCCCCGACTTCAAAGAAGCCGAGATTCCTCCTCTTCTTCCCTTCGGTCGTGGCAATCATCCACATCGCACCGGGACGCGTTTGTTGGTGAATTCGTCCACCAGGAGCAATCGCTCCGTAGTCCTTGGTGCCACCGGTTCCATCCATCCACAGGAGATCGACTGGACGGGTGCTGTTGTTGATGAAGACCACATCAAAGGGATTCCCATCAGGTTTTGATGGAGGTGCCTTTCCCCCGTCAGGCAACGGCGCCCATTTCAGTGCCGGCAGGAATTCCACCTTCAGTTGAACCAACTCTGCGAACTTTTTCGGAGCGAGTGCGCGCAGCCGTTTCAAGGTGGGCAAGTGCGCTGCCTCATTCGCCAGGTTCCTCCATTCGTAGGGGTCCGTCTCAATCTCATAGAGCTCCTCTCCGCCCCCGGCATAATGAATGTAGCGCCACTTTGCGGCACTCAACCCATAACTGCCGGGTACATCGAGGTGCGTTACCGCCGTGTGGGGCCAATCTGCCTTCGGATCAAGCAGCAGGGGGATCAGACTGGGTCCGTCGTGATCATCCACCGGTGGAAGCCCGGCCAATTCGAGCAGAGTCGGCGCCAGGCTCAGCAAACTCACCGGCTGGGAGCAGGCCCCGGGGGATGTGCCTTTGGATAAGCCGGGCGTTCCCGGGGGCACCCGCACGATCAATGGCACCCGGGAGCAGGCCCGCCAGGCGGTGAATTTCTGCCAATGCTGTTTTTCGCCCAGGTGCCAACCATGATCAGACCACAGCACCACGACGGTGTCCCTGGCATTCGGCCCTTGCTCGAGTGCCTCCAGGACGCGTCCCAGCATGGTGTCGGCAAAATAGATGGAGGCCAGGTAACCCTGCACCGCCCTTCTCCACTGTTTTTGACCGCGGATATGGGCGAAGTAACGGTTAGGTCCCATCCGTTTGCCTTCAGCAGGCAGATCATCAAGGTCGTCTTCCCGGTATCCTGGCGGCAAACGGATTTCCTCAAGGGGGAACGCGTCGAAGTATTTCTTCGGAACAAACCAGGGTTCGTGCGGACGGTAGATTCCACAGGCCAGGAAGAAGGGTTTGACATGTTTCCTGCGTAACTGTTTGCCGATCCATTCCGAGACAAGATAGTCCCCGCCATACTTCTCATCACTGGCATCCAGGGGTCCCCAGTCGGTCTCAATATACTGCCAGGGCCCTCCCCGCGGGAGGCTCACCGGCCGTTGTTCGGGATACAAGGTGCGCGGAAAGGGATTCTCCGTCTTTTTTTCAGGAAAGTATTCATCCCACGAATGCGCATCGATGAAGTAATGCAGCATCTTGCCGGATCCCGCCGACCAATAGCCTGCCAGGGAAAAGGTTCTGGGCAACAACTCGGCTGCAGGGAGGACCTGGCGCATCTTCTGCCCATTGCGGTAAAGACCCGACCGATGGGGGGAAATGCCCGTGAAAATCGCAGAACGCGACGGATTGCACGCCGGCGCGGGACAGTGCGCATTCGTAAAGAGCACTCCCGAAGCGGCCAATCGATCCAGGTTTGGTGTCCGGGACTGGGGATGACCACCCATGCAGCCAACCCAGTCATTCAAGTCATCGATCGCAATGAACAGCACGTTGGGCCGGGCCGCCCATAAGGACATGGGGCAGCAGGTTATAAGCGCTAGAAGGAGTATTCTCATCATTGGTGAGAGCAGCCTATCCATCCCTTCCCCCGCGATCGAGCAAGACCTGCCCGATCTCAGAATGCCGGGCGAGGGAGGTCCGACGGAAAGCGCAGGAAAAGCCCCCCGGAATGAGCCTGCCTCCGGTTGTCTGAAGCGGCGACACCCTTCCTCCTGCGACCATCCTGATTTAGGCTGGAGTTCTCCAATCCCGTTAAACTTCCTCACAGGCAGGGACGATACCTCTGGAGGGGTATAAACCGGTTGTTAGGGAAGCAGGATAACTCACGTAATGGTGATCCAGGCAGGAAAGAAACTGCGGACTCCACTGGAGATGAATCCCTTTTTGCAATTTTCCCGGAAAAAGACGCATGGGCGAGTAGCACGCCAAAGACAATGGTGTAGCGTATTACCCAGACGACCCCTGTCTTCCCTGTTTTTCAACTACAGCGAGGAGGCCCAACTGAATAAAAAAATCGCCTCAATCGTTTTACGGTTAAGAGAACAACAGACTGAAGCGCCATGAACATTCCGGCTCATTTCAAATTCCTGCTCGACTCGGTCGAATTCACCGCTTGCCGAACCGATCCCGTTCTCCACCACGATAGCCGGCACCTCTGGGATGACATCGTGGACAGCTTCGAAGATCGTCATGAGAAGCCGAACTACTGGATCTTCTGCACCCGCTGGATGCGCGAGGAAATTCTCAAGGTGATGCATCGCGGATCACCGCGCGCACTCCTGGGAATCCTGTCCGTCTTGCGCCCCAAGGATGTCCCCGCTCCAAATCATTCCGGTGAACCGTCGGCCGCGATGAAACGACGGGTGGCGGCCATGCTTCTGCCCGTCCTGATGGCCGAACTGGTGGTGCGGGTCCGCAATACCGCGATCGAACGCCTTGGCCCCTACAGCACCGAGTCCGAGGTCTACCATCCGGAAGATCACTGCGATTGACCCGGGATATGTCCGGGCACCCCTCCTGCCGGACCCGGATACTCTTCACCGGTCGGGGCAGCTTTCCGCTATTTTTCGGCCATCGCCAGGGCCCCGTCGAGGCGCGTCAGCAGGTCCTCAACCGGTTCCCGGCCCACCGAGAGACGAAGCAGTTCAGTGGCCACCCCGCATTCATTGGCCCAGGGGATCTCGGTGTAGTGTGCGAGCAGGGCGTAGGGACACAGCAGCGAGTAATCCGTGCCCAGGCTCGGCCCCTTGCTGAATCGCATGGCCTTATAGACTTCCGGGGTCCGTTCGGGAAGTTTCAGGGTGAAACTCATCAATCCGCCAAAGCCTGCTCCCGGACGCTGGAGAGCCTCATACTCCACGCGATCAATCAGGCTGGGATACCAGACCTGCGCGACTGCAGGATGATCATGAAGGAACTCCGCTACTGCCCGGCCATTGTTGTTGCACTCGTTTACCCGCAGTTCGAAATCTACCGCATTAGCGGCCAGAACTTCCGCGTCCCGCGGATACAGACGGGAACCATCGGGCACTTCGTCATCAAACACCCTGCGCAACTCCTCTGCAAGGGGTGACGAGTGATTGAGTCGCACCGCACCGGCCAGGACATCACCCACTCCGGAAACCCACTTGGTGAGACTGGTGGAAACCGCATCGGCATGGGAGAGGGCATCGATATTGAGGTGGCTGCACACCGTGTCATCAACCAGCAGCGGGGTACGGGATTCCCGACAGGCCTCCGCCACCGCGGGCAGGTTCACCGTGTGCAGAAGCGGGTTGCTGGGGACTTCGCAAAAGACCGCCGCGTAGACCCCCTGGCGGATGGCGGCGAGGGACTCGTCAAGCGCATCGCCCCGGGGTGAATTGACAAAGTCGACCCCCGCCCCGAAGTGCTCCTGCACCTTGAGGGCGTCCACATAGGGAAAACAGAGCTGGAGGGTCTTCAAGCCGGGGCGACGGGCAGTCACTGCACGATAGAGCGCGAAGATGGCTGCCATTCCACTCTCGAAAAAGAAGGCATCCTGTTCCCTGACTCCCATCACCTGCGCGAGAGAGCATCGAAACCCAGCCACTTGGGAGCAATCCGCAACCACCCCACGCTGGAGATCTTCCGCCTGGCGACTGCTGATCAACTCCCCCGTGTGTCTCCAGTAATCCCGGGCCGCCTGGTAGCCCCCCTCGGGCACGGCAAGGAGAGGCACTTCGGAATCAATTACTCTCCCGGACAGACCGGTCCGCTGCCTGACAAACCTGGCCGCCCGCTGAGCCGCTGCCAGCGAGGAATAGGCCATGAGCCGTTCCCCTTTCCCGGCATGCTCGCCCTCCAGTCCCTCAAGGTAGCTTGCGGTGATGGGATGGAGGAAAAAGCGGGGATAACCCGAGCGCATCTTCCCCACCACCGCGGGATCACTCTCCTCATAACCAATGACCGCCTCCCAGGTGGGAAGACTCACCACACAGGCGTGTGGAGAATCGGGCAGGGGAAACCCCATGTCCTCCTCCCGCCAGGCAGGATCTCGCAACAGGTCGCGCACTGGCGCTTTCTGCCGCACTCGCTCCAAAGCTCAAGTATCGATTCGCCTTCGATGTCAATCTCAGGCAGCCTGGGACCCTCTGGTTCAGGATTGGGTTTCGTTTTCGGTGCAGCCGGGTTATAGTCGGGAGAGTCCCGATCACGACTTTTCGCCCTGAAACAGGTTTTATCGGCATTGTGAGGATCCCGCAGTCAAAATACATCATGGGGGCTGCCGCCCTTCTTGCTGCCCTCCTCGGGTTCTGGCTCATCCGCGACATCCTGACCAGCGTGCAGCGGGACAAGTCCGGCAGGGGCCTTCACAGTCAACCGGGTTCCTTTGTCCAGTTCGATGCCCCCAATCTGGCGAGCAAAGCCCCCAAGCGCCACGGCAGCCGGCGGGCACCCCGCCTCGACGAGATCCTCTTCGGCCTCCCGGGCGAGCGGATCGTCCACTTCGACAACGAGAAGGACTACCGGGACTTCCTTGCCAGGCTCTCCGGGAGCAAGGCACGCCTCCTTGGTCGGCTGGACAAGCTCAGGGCCGTCCGCATCGGTTTTGACAACCTCGATGATCTCGACGGCTTGCTCGACGAGGACGACGGCTTTGCCAATTTCCGGGTCTCCATTCCCGAACTACCCCAGGTAGATGCCCAGTCAAACGCGGTTGGCTTCGGCCGCAACACCCTTGAGTGGTTGGGCATCACCGGCGACAACTCGGAATGGGGCGAAGGCGTCCGCCTCGCCATGCTGGACACGGGTGTTGGTGAGCATGGCACCCTGGGGAAACGCGTGCGGCAGATCGATCTGATTACCGGCGATGGCCCCTCCATCGCCCTCCATGGACACGGAACTGCGGTGGCCGCCCTCATGATAGGAGACGATGGAGTGAGCCAGGGAATCATCCCGGGGGCGAGCCTCCTCTCCATTCGAATCGCGGATGAAACCGGAGGCTCGAACACCTTCCTCCTGGCAGAAGGGATTGTCCGGGCGGTCGATGAAGGGGCCCAGATCATCAATATCTCGATGGGGTCCTATGGAGACAGCCCGCTGGTCCAGGACGCAGTGGCCTACGCAGGGGAGAAGCAGGTCCTCATCGTGGCCGCGGCTGGGAATGAGGGTTTCTCGACCCCCAGCTACCCGGCGGCCTATGAAGGCGTGATCGCGGTGGGTGCTGTCGATGCGGCCGGACAGCATCTCGCCTTCTCCAATACGGGGGACGCCATCGATGTGGGCGCCCCCGGCTTTGATATCATGGCCGCCTGGCCGGGGGAGGAATACACCAGTTTTTCCGGCACCTCGGCCGCCGCACCGCTGGTGACCGGAGCTCTCGGCGCCACCATGACGGAAACCCAATCCGGCCTCCTTCTTCCCCAGCAAGCCCTCACGATCCTCGAAAACAACATGAATGCCGCGGGAGCCCCGGGGGACGACCCCTTTTACGGGGGTGGCAACCTGGACGTCGACCGCATGGTCAACACCCAGACCACCGGTCGCTTCGACCTCGCAGTGGCCTCCAACTGGTATGAGCCCCCCACCGGGGAAGAGGTGGTGGGAACCTTGCAGGTTACGGTCCAGAACCAGGGGACGGAGGCCATGGCTGGAACCACGATGGATGTCATCATTCATGACGACATATTCACCACAACCCTCCCCCGCCTGCAGGGCGGCGCCTCCCACGTGGTCTCCCTGCCCATCAATGAACCGGCCGAGGGCGAACAGATTGCCATTCGCAGCACCATCAATCTCAATGGCAACGAGGACCGGGATCCCAGCAACAATGTCCTGGCTGGAAATGTTGGCCTTGTAGAGGGAACCCCCGGAACAACGCAGGAGAATTCCGGGATCGGCAACCGCGGGCCGGAGTCCGACTAACCCGAGACGACGGGATCCGGGAGCTCCCGTCCGATCTCATCCACCCGGTAGCCGAATCCGTTGCCGCTGATGCTGCCAAGATCCAGCTCACCGTTCCGGCGTCGATAGAGACCGGGATGCACCTTTGCTTCGATCGTGGAAGCCTCGGGATAGAACTGCATGGCATTGGTCTCCACCCCCATGATGGTTCCCACGTGGGCCGCAAGGAGGACGTGGGGGATCTGCGCCAGCATCGGGTTGGTGAGATCCTGCACCATGAGACTCATGCCGTGGGCCCTGGCCCAGCAACAACTCAGGAGGGCCCCGGTCTGGGTCTTGCAGGTCTTCAGGGCCACTCCATTCCAGCCCAGTTCGCGGCCGAGACGCACCAGTCTCCAGTCGTGGGCACTCTCATCGAGGAAAAGCGGCTTGCGTGACGAAACGCTATGGACGTCAATCCGGTTCTCTTCAAGCTCGTACGGAAAGGGCTGTTCGACGTAGAGCAGCATCTCATGGAGTGAGGGATGGTCCACTGCAAGCCGGTCGAGAATTTCGTTCACGTAGTTCGGATCCGTCACCGTGCAGTTGAAATCGGCACTGAGACATCGCACCCCCGTTTCGAGAGCGATCTGTCCGACCTTCACCGTTCTTGCGTAATCCCACTCCGCTTCGTTGCCTCGCAGCTTGATCTTGAGGCATTTCAGTCCATCCCTGGCAATCCATTCCGATAACTCGACCGGATATCCGTCCTCCGGCTCCTCCCCGGTTAATTCGTCAGGCCCCACCGGGTCGAGCCCACCCACGAGGTGCCAGGCCGGAAGGGTCGGGGGTGGTGAACCCAGGAACTCATCGGGATAGCGCCCCCGGAAGGTGACCGGAACATCTTCCGCGGGTTCGAGGTAGGCCGAGAGGTCACGGTTCAGGTATTCGGAGCCATAGAGTTTGTATATGCTCCGGTCGTGCAAATTTCCGTAAGCGTCATGAACTGCAATGTCGAAGAGCGAACAGCACACCAGAGCCGCCAACCAGGGCATGGGCTCCCCCGCCCGGGTAAGATTAAAGGCCTCAAGGAGGCCCGGAAGTTTCCCCTCCACGAAATCGTGTCCAATCTCGAGCGGGTGCCCTTCCCCATCAAACCCGCTCCAGGCTCCTGCGAGAATTTCGCAGAACTCCTTCATTGCAAGATGCCGCTCCTCATAGGCGAGTGATCCAGGCCAGACCCAGATCACGCTGAGCGGAGTTTCCCCCCACCCGACTGCAGTGCTCCCGTCCCTCCCCTCCACCGTCATCCGCACGCGCGCGCAGGTGACCGAGGTCAGGGTCTCGATCCCGAATTTAAGGGGCATGCGGGTCTCCACCGGGAGGTAATGGAGTATCGCTCCCACGCAGCGGATATCGGTGCCCTGACCCATCGCGATGTGATCTTGTTAGCTGGCGAGCCTTTGGCAAGCACGCCGGTACTCACCCTTCCAGGATCCCGGCAACCAGGGAGCGCTTCTCGCATACGCCCCCCACAGACTCCGCTTCACCTCTCCCCGGGAAATCTTGACTCGCATTTCAAGATCCGCCCACGAGGCGTTTTCCAACCGGTCCAGGGTGCGCCCTCCCAGAAGAGCGGGCAATCCGGTTGACATCCGGAGCCTGCTGCCATGCAGCGCGGCGGTGTAACGCAACCCATCGGTCAGCAACTCCCTGGCACGAATCTGCCAACGGGGCAATTCCGCACCCAGCTCTTCAGCTTCCACCGAGCCCCTTCCAGGCAGATAACACCGTCCCCTTGCAAGATCCTCCGGCACATCCCGCAGAATGTTTACCAGTTGCAGTCCCTTTCCATAATTGGCACCCCAGCGCAGCAGGGTGGCCCGGTCTTCACGGGCAAAACGGTCGCTGCAGGTGAAGCCTATTTCAGTCCAGAATTCTCCCACACAGCCCGCCACCTGGTAGGCGTAGGCTTCCAGTTCGTCGTCCTCTGCCAGGCGCACCACGGAATCGCCGGCAAAGCGCTGGAGATCCCAGCTCTGTCCTCCGGCGATAATCCCCACCACCTTGCGGATATGACTACCCACCTTCCGGTCCATCATGTCAAGCCAGTCGAAACAGTCGGCTGCCCGCAGCACAAGATCCCATTCCCCCCGCTCGAGACCCGATCCCTCCAGTTCACCGGGCAGTGCGCAGGCGAACTTCTGTATATCGCTGCGTCTTGCCGGCCCACTCAGCAGGGAACGAAACTGCTCCAGGAGCACCTGGCGCCGCGCCAGATCAATCGAACCGGCATCGGCAATGGTATCGCTCAACCGCGCCAGCAGGTAACCCAGACTGAGCGGCCCCCGGAACTCGCTCGGCAAAAGCTTGAGGGTGAGATAAAAGGAGCGCGAAACCTCACGCAGGATGTCGGTGCCGAGTTCTGCCGTGTTCATCGCCCGCCGGAGAGTGCCCACTCCCTGGCCCGATCACCAATCACAAATCACGATAACCTTCATTCATCTCTACCTCCATATTCCCTTCTGTCACCGCATCTGCCCCTACTGCTCATTTTACAAGCACACCCCGGGGAACACGGACATGGCGCGCTTTGTTGACGCCCTTCTGGCAGAGGCCGGGGACCGGTCCTCCAGACTACCGATCCCGGGCCTCGAAACGGTCTACCTCGGCGGCGGCACTCCCAGCATGCTCTCCCCTTTCCTCCTCCGCCGACTCTTGGAGGGTTTGCGGGAGATCTTCAGATTTCTGCCAGGAGCGGAAATCAACCTCGAGGCGAATCCGGCCACTTTCGGGCGACAGACTGCAAGCGCATACGCGGATCTCGGAATCTCGAGGGTTTCTCTGGGGGCGCAATCCTTTGACCCCGGGAATCTCACCGCCTTGGGAAGAACGCACGGCCCATCCGAGATCACACGGTCTTTCGCTCTCCTCCGGGAGGCCGGGATCGAGAACGTGAGCATCGATCTCATCTTCTCCATCCCCGGTCAGTCCCTGAGCCAGTGGCGGCACAGTCTGGAAAAGGCCCTGAGCCTCTCCCCCACCCACATCTCGGCCTACAATCTCACTTACGAGGAAGACACTCCCTTTTTCGAACGGTTTCAGCAGGGCCTCTACCACGACAAGGACGAGCTCAACGCGGAGATGTTTGAACTCGCACACAAACTGCTCACCCAGCACGGATTCCGCCATTATGAGACATCCAATTACGCCCAACCAGGATTCGAGAGCTGTCATAACCGGGCCTACTGGGCCGGAATGGACTACCTCGGCCTCGGCCCATCTGCGGTGTCCACCATCGCGGGGCGCCGCTGGAAGAACATTCCAGACACCCGGCAATACATCCAACTGGTCGAGCAGGCCGGCCACGCCGAGCATGAAGCAGAAGATCTCACCGGAGCCCAACTCGATCTCGAACGCATCGCCCTCATGCTGCGGACGGACCAGGGCGTTCATCGCCGCCACCTCGGCGCCGTATCGGAGGAGCGCATTGGGCACACCATTGAGGAGGGTCTGGCAGGATGGGATGGAGACCATCTGCGCCTCCTTGGCAGGGGCCCCCTGCTCGTGGACTCCATTGTTTCCCACCTCGCGGATTGAACGTCCCCACTCCCTTCTTGCTCCCGCCCCCCTGGTCGAGCATAACGGTGGCAGGAAAACATGCTCGAAGGCACCTACCCGCTGGCGCGCAAGCTCCTGTTCCGCCTCAATCCCGAACGGGCCCATGACTGGTCACTCGCCGCCCTGCGGCTGGCGGAAAACTGCGGCGTCCTGAAAGGCCTGGCTGGCGATTCACCGGGCCTGGCACCGGTGAAATGCATGGGACTGACCTTTCCCAATCGCCTCGGCCTCGCCGCAGGCATGGACAAGGAAGGCAATGCCATTGACGCCTTCGGCCGCCTGGGATTCGGCTTCATCGAAATCGGAACCATCACTCCACGTCCCCAGGATGGCAATCCCAGGCCCCGCCTCTTCCGCCTCCCGGAACACGATGCCATTATCAACCGGATGGGGTTCAATAACCCCGGCGTCGCAGAGGGCGTTGCCAACGTGCGGAAGACCAAGGGCTTTCAGGGCGTGATCGGGTTCAATATCGGCAAGAACAAGGACACCCCCAATGAGCAGGCCATCGATGACTACCTGATCTGCCTGCGGGAGGCCTGGCCAGTGGCGGATTACATCGCGGTGAACCTGTCCTCGCCCAACACGCCGGGCTTGAGGGATCTCCAGGGCCCTGAACCCGCCGCCCGCCTTCTCGATCGTCTGCAGAGTGAGCGCGCCATCCTGCTCCGTGAGACCGGTCGTCAGGTCCCCCTTGCCATCAAGGTCGCCCCCGATCTTCAGACCGGGGAGATCCGCGCCTTGAGCAGGGTCTTTCTCGATCATGGTCTCGATGCCCTCATCGCCACCAACACCACCGTTGAGCGCCCGGAGGTGGGTGCTCACCCCTCCCACGCCGAGGCGGGCGGATTGTCTGGTGCTCCCCTGACGAAAAACTCCACCGAGGTGATCTCCCGCTTTCACGACGACCTTGGTGACAGGATCCCGATCATCGGTGTCGGGGGCATCATGTCGGCCGTCGATGCCGCAGAAAAACTCTCTGCCGGCGCCACTCTCCTCCAACTCTATACCGGATTCATCTACCACGGACCAAAATTGATCCGGGATATTTTGAATAGTTCTGCGGTTTCTGCGTCCTAAAGAGCAGAACCTCCACTTGATTGTTTCGATTGTCTCGGAGAGCGCAACGGATTAAGATGCCACAAAGCAACTGAACCAAACACGAATACACCATGAAAATCAAACTCCTGACCAGTCTCACAGCCGCCGTTTCTCTCCTCTTCGCGAGTTGTGCCGCCGGCCCCAACACCCAGGCCGGAGCCCTCACCGGGGCCGCCCTTGGGGGCGTAGCGGGCGCCATTATTGGCAACAATGTCGGGGATGGCGATGCCGGAACCGGAGCCCTCATCGGGGCAGCCGTCGGAGGCGCTGCTGGCGCTGCGGCCGGAAACGCAAAGGATAAACAGCAAGGCCACGTGCGTGGCTACTAGAGATTTCGCACCAGTTAATCCTTCTACAAAGCAGCGGGAAATTCCCGCTGCTTTTTCTTTTGGTCAGGTTGTGTAAAATACCGCCGTCACTAATCATCCCATGCGACCACTCAGTCATCTTTTCGCCCCACTCATCCTCACCGCTGGATTCGCCCTGCCCATCGAGGGGCAGGCCGAGGACTTCGATCCCTTCGCGGCCGCGGAGCAGTCCGGCAACTCAAGCAGGATGGAGTTTCTCTCCGAGGTCAGGAGCCTAGCGCCCGGCAAGCCCTTCCAGGCAACCATCAAGCTGACCCACCCTCCCCACTGGCACTCCTACTTCATCAATCCCGGTTTTGTCGGGATGTCCCTGCAACCGAACTGGAAGCTCCCACCAGGATTCAAGGCCGAACGAGTGGCCTGGCCAGTTCCTCACATTGGCAACACGGCCGGAAAGAAGACCTATGGCTACGAGCCGCTGGTCTATCACCTCTTTGAGATCACTCCGCCACCCGATCTCAAGGTGGGCTCGAAAGTGACGGTGAGCGCCACTCCCCGGTGGCAGATCTGCGACGAGAACAACTGCCTCCCTGAACCAGGCTTCGGACGGCCGGCTACGCCCAGCGAAATCACCCTTCCGGTTGCCGCGGAAGCGGTGACCGATCCGGTCAATGCCCCGGCCTTTTCCGCGGCCCGCGCCATGCAACCGGGAGCGCTCCCCGGCAACCTGACGGTCCAGGCCAGCAAGACGAGCAGTGAAATCACCCTCCTGCTTTCTCCCGCTGATGCGGTCCCGGAGGGGAAGATTCACTTTTATGATTACGAACAAGTGATGGATGCCCAGTCCGACCCGGTCGTGGAACGGGGAGAGAACGGAGTGCGCTGGACAATTGCCCGGAACGAGGAATCCAATTCCGAAACGGCCCGCACTCTCGGCGGAATCCTCACTCTCGGCGAAAAAGGTTACCTCGTAGAGGTGGAATACGGCGCGACCGCCAATCCCCCTGTCAGTTTTTCAAAACTTCTCGCCATCCTTGGCGGGATGTTTCTGGGCGGAATGATCCTGAACCTCATGCCCTGCGTATTCCCCGTCATTGGAATCAAGATCATGGGCTTCGTGCAACAGGCGGGCGAGGACCGCAGGTCGATCCTGGTTCATGGCTTGATTTATGCCGGCGGGGTCCTGCTCTCCTTCTGGATCCTCTCCGGACTATTGCTGGGACTGCGGGAAGGTGTGATAGGAAGCGTGGGACAGGATGTCAGCTGGGGTTACCAGTTGCAGAACCCCTGGGTCGTCTGGGTTCTCATGCTCGTCATGTTCGTCCTTGCCATGAATATGTTCGGGGTCTTCGAGATTGGAGCCTCCGCAACCAGTGTGGGCGGCACCCTGACACACAAGCAGGGAGCGGGCGGATCATTCTTTTCCGGTGTACTCGCCACGGTCGTGGCAACCCCCTGCTCCGCGCCCTTTCTCGGTGTTGCCATCGGCCTGGCATTTAATCTGTCGTCCCTGCTCTTTCTCCTGGCCTTTAGCATGATGGCGCTCGGATTAGCCTTCCCTTACGTCCTCCTCTCTGCCTTTCCCAGACTGGTCGAAAAACTGCCCCGACCCGGACCCTGGATGGAATCCTTCAAGCAGGCCATGGCCTTTCTCCTGTTCGGCACTGCTGGCTTTCTCCTCTGGTCGCTACTCTCTCTCAAGGAGGTTGGTCTCGGCAAGATGCTTCCAATCGTCCTGGGGTTGACCTTCATCGGAATCGCCCTGTGGGTCTACGGCCGCTGGTGCGTCATTTCCCGGACCAGACGTACCCGGACAGTTGGTTATGTCGCCGCGGTTCTCTTTTCCAGCGTTGGACTAATGTCCTCCAAACCGCCCCCGGCGGGTCTCGACTGGAAACCCTGGTCACCCGAGTCCGTAGAGCAGGCCCTTGAGCAGGGCAGGCCTGTCTATGTGGATTTCACCGCCACATGGTGTGCGACCTGCCAGGTCAACAAGTCCCGGGGATACAACAGGGCGGTCCGGAAATTGTTCGATACGCACAATATCCTGCCTCTCAAGGCTGATTTCACCAATTACGATCCGAGAATTGCCCAGACCATTGCCGAACTGAAGAGGAGGGCTGTCCCGGTCAATGTCCTCTACCTGCCCCACGGCGATGAACCGAAAGTCACCAAGGAATTCTTTGGCTCGCGCTATATCCAGGGCTTCATCAGGGAGCACCTTGGAGAGGCGAAAACACAATCCGCCGACCAGTGACTTCCGCCTGCCACCTGCAGGATCCTGCATTCCCCCTTGACCGAACGGGTTTTCCTGGCGCGCCCACACATCCGGGCCAACTGCATCCTTCTCAGTAATCCCTCCGAGCGAAAATCCAGGCCGCCAACCCTGCCACGAGTAATTCGTAACAGAGCGAACTCCCCACATCCTTCCACACGGGATGCCGCTGATCAGCGCGGCGCTCGGCCTCCGCGATGTGTGGCGGCACCTCCATGGACGAATCACTGAACAGTGAACCAAGGAGAGACTTGCCTGCCAGTCCGCTGCCGCCCTGGTCAACGCTGATCAGGTTTCTCATTTGAGCCCCCACCGCACGAGTCTTCGGCAACGGGGTCCGGAGAACATCGAGGCACCTGTGCAACCCCACCATGAACTCCCCTGCGCTCTCCCGGGGTTCCACCTCTTCAACCCCCCCGCCGGACCAGTCCGGTTTCATGCCTGCCTGCGGAACAGTGTAGGCAAACTGGTAAACGATGTCTTCGGTCCATTCCGTGAGCACCGACACACCCCAGACAAGGCAGGCGGCGAGCAAACCGAAGACAGTGGAACCTGACCAGATCGAGATCAGAACATGCATGGCATAGACAAAGCTGAAGACGAGCACGACCAGAGGCACCGCCCAGAAAAGACCCAGATTCCACTCTTCAAAACGAAGTCCGAAGGACAGGAATACGATTACCGTAAATGGCAGGACCTGCAGAAAAACGAACAGGAGACTTCCCAGATACTTGCCCAGGAACAGTGTAATGCGGCGCGGCGGCTTGGAGAGCGTCAGGTCAACCGATCCCTCGCGCACGAATTCAGGGAAGATCGAGGCGCAGGAAATGAGGGCCAGCACCACCGCGAACAACCCAAGCCAGTGAGGGACGATGGTGTTGGTGAAGATGAGGAGATACAGTTCCCTGGACTCTTCCGTCCCCAACTGAAGGGATTCATGTTCGATGGTCCACAAGCCGAAGAAGAGCGATATGCCTTTTTGGTCGAAACCGATGGAGGCATACCCCAGCGCCACCATTCCGGAGAGCGTCAGCACGATCCAGAAGAGCTTCTGTGATCGTAGCATCCGGAAGGAGTCCAGAAGGAGAACGCCAAGCGTATTCATGACGACTCCTTCCCTTTCCGCCCGCTTTCATCAGCGACCGATTCCAGAAAGAGGTCCTCCAGCGACTGGCGCACCTGACGCACCTCGGTGATGACTGACCCTCCGGAGCGCAGAGCATCAAGCACGGGCTGGACCGGCTCGGCATCGCCCCCGGAAACCTCCACCCGTCTCTCTTCAACCACCAGTCCCTTCGTCCGGAACCTCTCAGCCACCTCCTCCCCGATTGGCCCTGCGGTAATGATTTCAAACCGGCACGATCCGCCGGTGAGTTCAGCCAGGGCTCCCTGCCTGACGACCGATCCCTCCTTGAGAATGGCAATCGAGTCGCAGACGGTCTCCAGTTCACCAAGAAGGTGACTATTCACGAATACGGTCCTTCCCTCGCTCCGCAGCTTCAGGAGCAATTCACGCATGACACGGCGCCCCTCCGGGTCGACCCCGTCCGTCGGCTCATCCAGAAAAACCAGTTGGGGATCGTTAACCAGAGCCTGGGCGAACCCGATCCGCTGCACCATTCCCTTGGAGTAGGTCTTCAGAGTGCGTTCACTGGCGCCCTCCATCCCCACCAGTTTGAGGAGGTTCCGGAGGCGTTCTCGATTCACCCGGACCCCGGCAAGACCGGCGGCGTATTGGATCACCTGACGCCCGGTGAGGTAGGCCGGGAAGCGGGCATGCTCGGGCAGGTAGCCCACCTGTCGGAGGGTCGGTTTGTGGCCCACCGGATACCCCAGCATTGTTCCCTCGCACCGGGTGGGATGAATGATGGTGGTGAGAATCTTCACCAGGGTGCTCTTGCCCGCTCCATTTGGACCGAGCAACCCGAAGATTGATCCCTCGGCAACCTGTAATGAGATCCCCCGCAAAGCCTCGACCCTGCCCTTGTAGATCTTCTGTACATTCCTGAGATCGAGAACCGTAGCAGCCATGGACCAAGGCGGTCATAGAGGACGACCGGATTCTTCGCAAGTCGGCAGAGTGACGGGCGGCTTTGACAGGGCCACTGCCTGATCACCGGTCACCGAGGCATCGCAGATGGCCGGCAAGGGATTGATCGTCAGCGGCAAAGAGGACCGGAATCGGGGAGGAATCAAAACTCTCCCTCAGTCGAACAGGGCCCACGAAAGAAATCGCCAACAGGAATTAACCGCTATTTACAGGTAATTGGTTGGGTTTCCGGCCGGATTTGCTGGCTCTCCACAATTCCTTCCGGTTGCACAACAAGATGACAACCGTTAACCTCTGGGCATCATGAAAGCAGTAGCTCTCTCGACCCTGCTTGGTCTGTTCGCCATCGGCGCGGCATCGTGCCAGGACAGCGGCACCAAGAATACAAGCAAGATTCCCAAGACAAAGATGAAGGAAAAAGCGGTCGACGAAAGAGGAGCTCCCCCCGAAGGATCAGAGACGATCACGCTCGGCGCCGGCTGCTTCTGGTGCGTGGAGGCCGTTTACCAGCAACTGGAGGGCGTCCATTCGGTAGTATCCGGCTATATGGGAGGTTTCGTGCCGAATCCGACCTATGAACAGATCTGCCAGAAGAACACGGGACACATCGAAGTGGTGCAGGTGATCTACGATCCCAAGAAGATCCCAACCTCTGATGTCCTGGCCTGGTTCTGGGAACTCCATGATCCGACCAGCAAGGATCAGCAGGGCGCAGACAAGGGGCCCCAGTATCGCTCCGCCGTCTTCTTTCACTCCGAAGAGCAGAAGAAAGCGACCGAGGCATCCATGAAAGAGGCCCAGAAGATGTTCAAGAAACCCATCGTCACGGAAATCCGCAAGGTCGCGAAGTTCTGGGGGGCCGAGGACTACCACCAGGATTTCTATTTTTTGAACAAGCGGCGAAACGGTTATTGCCGGGTCGTCATTCAGCCAAAATTGCTCAAGCTGAAACTAAAGGACTGATTGTTACGGGGTGAGCATGACGTGCTGCGGGGCCCTCTGACATCAATTCACCACCCGAACCCGAAGAGCCCTCCGCACCGGCCACCCAGCGGATTCTCCCCGGGAAAGCTCCTTGCATCCTGCCCTCTGGTATTTAAGATTTCTTAAATGCCTGCCGGATACGAGTATCATCTGGATCATCGCGTAATCGACGCAGCGGCATGGGATCATGTCACCCTCGTCGACATGGAACACTACCTCGAGGAGGCCTCCCATCTCCCCAATGATCTAAGGGGGGCAGTCGAATACCTCGATCTCAGTGAAGTCCTTTCCCTCCAGGTCAGCTACGTCGGAGCTCTCCAGTTGGCTCCCTGGTATGAACGCCTCATTGACCGAGGCATCCGGGGTTCGGTGATTTACGCCCCGGAGGAGGAGATCCACGAACTGGCCAGCACCGTAATCGCGACCTGTTCGATGGTCGGGGGCGGTCTCCCTGACGGCTATCGTCTCTCACGGACGCCGGTCGCATTACGCAATGTTCATCATTTCCTGGAACAGGGGGCCGCTATTCCCGCCGCTCCTGCCGTCCGGGTAGCCTGAAGCAACTGGCCACCGACCCTGCGCTCTCATAAGGCGCCCCATTTCGGTGGGCGGGACAGCCAACCGGGGATCAGAGAACCTGGTGTTGGCAACCAGGCCGGCTTCCCAGGAGCAGATAAAATTGAAGGGAACGCGCTTCCTCCCCCGTCATGAACACGGGGCCCACCACCATGACACCTGGGCGACAAAGGCCCGACTGTCATGCCTCGGGAGGCAGGACCAGCCTCTACCAGTTCTTTATGTCGTCCGCGGTTCCGTTTTTTCCGTCAGGACCGATAGACCAGAGATCAAAATCAGGATTTTTCTGGCTGGGATCAGCTCTCTGATTGCGGAACCGCCAGGGGTTGCCCCAGGGATCCACCACTTCTACCGGCAGTTCTCCACCCTTCTTATTGATCATATTATGGTTGTTATTATCCGGGTCCAGTTGGTCCGGGAGGTAAACACGAAACGCTCCCTCATCCGGTCGCCCATCCAAGGCACCGTCGTCAGCGGTTCCAACGATCCCGTCGTCACCGACTCCATCCCCGTAGAGCATCCGGTAAAGGATGAGACCGCTCCTCGCTTCCACGTCCTCCTCGGAGGTGGGTGGTAGAAAACCACCAGCGTCATTCTTGTATTCGATGATTTTCAGGTTAAAGGTCGCCAGTTGCGCTTTTGCCCTGTCGACCGCGGCCTTACGCTGAACGAAAGCGGAAACCCCTACCACCATCCCCGAAAGGATTACGATGATCGTAACCACGGTCAGTAATTCAACGAGGGTGAATCCTCTTAATCCCTTGATTTTCTTCAGGTTGGGAGAAATTGTCATTTCTTCGGGGCGGAATCTCTACTGCTGCATCTGCTGGATAATCTTAATCAGCGGTAGGAACAATGCAAATACAATTGCACCGACAACCAGAGCCAGGAAAACGATCATGATGGGCTCCAGGACCGAAGTCAGAGCGGTCACCGCATTGTCGACCTCATCATCGTAGACGTCCGCAATCTTGAGCAGCATTTCCGGTAATTGACCGGTCTCCTCGCCGACATCCACCATGCTGATGACCATGGACGGGAACACCTTACTGGCTTGGAGGGGTTGCACGATGGATTCCCCCTCCTTCACCGACTCGTGCACCTTGCTAATCGCCTCCGAGATCACCACGTTCCCCGCGGTCTCCTTGGTGATGTTCAGAGCCTGCAGGATGGGAACACCGGAGGTCACCAGGGTCCCCAGGGTCCGCGAGAAGCGGGAGACCGCACTCTTGCGCTGAATCTCGCCAAAGAGCGGTATGCGCAACTTGAACGTATCCAGGAGGCGGCGACCACCCTTGGTGCGGCCCCAGAACTGGAAGATGAGCCAGACCCCGAAGAGGCTAAAGAGAATCCAGACCGCGTTGGGAACGATGAAATTTATTTTCATCATGAAATCCGAGAACCCGAAGACTACCTTCGAGATCGTGGGGAGTTCGGCCCCTCCCATGTCTGCAAACATCTCCTTGAACTTCGGCACAATGAACAGCATCAGGAAAGTCAGGATCGCCACCGCAATGAACATGACGATGACGGGGTAGACCATGGCGGCCACGATCTTGTTCTTCAGTTTGTGGGCTTTCTCCTGGTATTCAGCCAGACGGGTAAGCACCACTTCAAGCACACCGCCGAGTTCCCCGGCCTTCACCATGTTGACGTAGAGTTTATCGAAAATGCGCGGGTGCTGCGCCAGGCTCTCCGAAAAGGTGGAACCGCCCTGCACGGAATCCGCAATCGAGTTGATGGTCCCGCGGAGAACCTGATTGGGTTCCTGTTTGCCCAGAACGGTCAGGCCTCGCAGCAGAGGCAACCCGGAATCGATCAGCGTTGCCAACTGACGCGTGAAGATCATGAGGATCTTTGGCTTGATTCGTCCGCCCGTCTTGCCCCGGGCCTTCTTCTTGCCGCGGGCCTTGGCTGCTGCTTTCTTCCCGGCCACGCTGAGATTCCCTTTTCCTTCCTGGATCACCTTGGTCGGATAGAGTCCCTGGGCTCGTAGCTGAGCCACCGCATCGGTTTCGGATCCGGCTTGCACGGTTCCGGTCGTCTGCTCGCCCTTGGCGTCTAGTGCGATATACTGAAAGTTGGCCATTGGAGTGATTGTCTAGCGTTAATGGGAGGGTTGGGAAATCTAAATGGTGGAATCTTCAGGATCTACGTGTACTTGAGGACTTCTTCAATCGTCGTGGTGCCCTCGTAGATATTGCGAAGGCCATCTTCCCGGAGGGTTGTCATGCCGAGTTCGATTGCCTTCTGCTTCAGGGCCACGGTGGGTGCCCGATCCGTGATCATCTCCCGGATGGGGTCGGAGACGCTCAACAGTTCAAACAGGCCGCGGCGTCCACGCAGTCCGCTCTGACTGCAAATGTCGCAACCACGTCCCGTATAGAAGTGCTTATCTCCCAGTTCGTGAGCCGAGAGGTCGAGTTGGTTCAGGATGGCCTCATTGGGCTCGTAGCTGTCGCGGCAATCCTTGCAGATGGTCCGGACCAGACGCTGCGCCAGGACGCCCTCAAGGGAGGCTGCCACCAGGAAGGGCTCCGTTCCCATGTCCACCAGTCGCGTGATGGATCCTGCGGCATCGTTGGTGTGGAGCGTCGAGAGGACCAGGTGACCGGTCAGCGAGGCCTGGATGGCTATCTGGGCGGTCTCCAGGTCCCGGATCTCACCCACCAGAATCTTGTCCGGATCCTGCCGGAGGAATGCACGAAGAATGCGCGCAAAGCTGAGTTCGATGGCATCGTTGACGGGAACCTGGATAATCCCGTCGATATCATATTCCACCGGATCCTCCGCCGTCAGGAGCTTCGTGTCGATGGTGTTGATTTCCTTCAGGGCTGCGTAGAGGGTGGTCGTCTTGCCCGCCCCGGTGGGTCCGGTCACCACAAAGATACCGTTGGGCTTCTTGATGGTGGTGTTCACGTATTCTTCAACGTGCCTGGGAAGACCGAGGACATCGAGAGACAGGTTGACGTTGGCGCGATCAAGAACACGCAGGACGACGCTTTCCCCAAACGAGGTGGGCAGCGAAGAAACACGCAAATCGATCTGCTGATCCCCGATCTGCTTCACGATCCTCCCATCCTGGGGAACCCGGCGCTCAGCAATGTTCATGTTCGACATGACCTTTACCCGGGAGAGAATCGGCAGGGCAAGGTGCACGGGGGGAGGAGCCATCTCATAGAGAGAACCATCCACCCGATAGCGGATCTTGAAGTCCTTCTCAAATGGTTCGAAGTGAATATCGGAGGCACGCTCCTTGATAGCCTGGTAGATGACCAGGTCGACATAGCGCACAATCGGCGCGGAATTGGCTTCGTCAGCCAGTTCCTGCTCCGATAAATTCTTCCCGTCATTATCGAGCTCGCCCAGCAATTCGGCCATGGCGGCCCCTTCATCCGCACCCCCGCTGTAAGCCTCGTTGATCTTCTTCTCCACCACATGCACGGGTGCGACCACGACCTTGATCTCCTTCCCCAGCGCGAAGCGCAGGTCCTCAACGGTCTGCGGATTCATGGGATCGAGGAGGGCCACCGTAATGCCCTCTGCATCAAAGTTAATGGGCAGCGCGCCATGAAGCCGCGCCATCGGCGCAGGAATGACCGCCAGCAGTTCTTCAGGAGCTGCGAAATCAGTAAGGTCCACCAGCTCCGCTCCAAGTTCCTGGGCAATGACCGCCCACATGTCCTCCCGGGATTGAACTACCTGGAAATCCGTCAGGATATCCCCCACATCCTTTCCGCTGGCTTCAATCTCGTGGAGCATGTCCTCGGCCAGCGAGGAATCAATCATCCCTCTGCTGACGAAAAGGTCCAAGACGTTGCGATCATCCATTTGAATCTGGTGCGTTAGGATTGAAATTAATCGGCGTCCGACATCGTGACTGCGATTACCTCCGAAGCGGAGGTAATCCCGGCAAGAACTTTCCTTATGCCATCCTCTCGCAGGGTTCGCATTCCCAGTTCGCGTGCCCTGCTACGTAGTTTCGGAGTGCTGAGGTTTTCGTTGATGAGGTGGCGGACTTCATCGTCCACCTCAAAGATTTCAAAGATGCCCTGACGTCCCCGGTAGCCCGCTTTCCTGCAACTGTCGCAACCGTTGGGCCCCATGATGCTGCTCTCCGCCAGTTGGGATTGATCGAGGCGCAGGAGGCGCATTTCCGACTCCGTCAGTTCACCCGGCCCCTTGCAATCCTTGCACAGAGATCGAACCAGTCGTTGTGCCATCACGGCCCGCACGGCCGAGGCTATGAGGAATCGCTGAACCCCGATATCCGCGAGTCGGGCCACTGCACTGGGAGCATCATTGGTGTGCAGGGTGGAAAAGACAAGGTGACCGGTGAGAGAAGCATTTATCGCAATGTTGGCAGTCTCAACATCCCGGATCTCACCCACCATGATGATGTTCGGCGCCTGACGCAGCATGGCCCGCAGGGCGGCCCCGAAGGTCATCCCAATGTCGGATTTCACCATGACCTGGTTGATTCCAGCCAATTGGTATTCGATGGGATCCTCCACCGTAATGATCTTCCGATCGGGCTTGTTGATGTAGTTGAGGCAGGCGTAGAGGGTGGTGGTCTTTCCAGATCCGGTGGGACCGGTCACGAGGATGATGCCGTCGGGAAGACCCATCAATTCGCGCATGATCTGCTCATCGTCCGTGAAAAACCCAAGCTCGGGCAGGCCGAGGAGGAGCGAGGACTTGTCAAGGATCCGCATCACGATGCTCTCTCCGTGGTTGCTCGGCACGGTCGAAACACGGAGGTCAACCTCCTTCCCCCCGATACGCATCTGAATACGCCCATCCTGGGGAATACGCTTCTCCGCGATGCTCATGGTTCCACTCATGACCTTCACCCGGGCCACAATGGCCGGGAGGAGTCGCTTGGGATGACTATCAATCTCCATCAGTCGACCATCCACCCGGAAACGAATACGCAGAGTGGTCTCCAGCGGCTCAACATGGATATCGGAAGCGCGCATCCGAAACGCTTCCAGTAACATGTTGGAAACCATCCGGATGATGGGAGCGTCATTTGCGTCGGCCACCTCCGTCTCACCTTCGGTGATGACTGTGAATGAGGTTCCACTGTCCTCTCCTTCTGACTCCACTCCATAATTATCGTGCAGAGCCTTGGTGATAGCCGAGGGCGTGGCGGCCACAAAATTCACCTCCCGCCCGACCACATGAGGGAGACTGTCGAGGGTTTCAAAGTCCAGGGCATCAGCAACTGCCACCGTCATGTAGGTGCCATCATCCTGAAGTGGTACCGCTTGGAAGCGTTGCGCCACCTCCACATCCATGGCCTGAAAGACCTGCTCCGTGAAAGAATGCTGGTTGATGTCGATGTAGTCCGTGCCGGCACTCGCTGCGATGGTCTGCGCTACCTGTTCCTCGGAAACGTCGCCCACGGCCACGAGCAGATCAACGACACCCTGATTCGGGCTCACTCCTCCGCGTGCCTTTTCAATCTCCTCAGGGGTGATGACCCCCCGCTCAACTAACAACTCGCTGAGATAACCTTGATTTGAATACACGATGGGCGATCGGTGGGTGGGGGCCCCCTTAGTCCTGAAATACACAACGGGGCGGACAGAAAGATGGTCAAGGTGCTCCCCATTGGCAACCTCGGATTTGCCCGGCGGAGAAGCTTCATGGGCTTCCAAGCACCTTGGTCAGCAAGGACTCCTGCAGCTTGTCCATTTCCTCTCGTGCGGCCGGCGTGGTATCGTCGTAACCGGCCAGATGGAGGAGGCCATGGATCAGATAGAGCGCAATTTCACGCTCGAACGAGGCTCCAAGCTGCTCAGCCTGACGGGCGGCCGTTTCTACGCTGATCAGGACATCACCTTCCTCTCCATAGGGGAAAGTGATCACATCCGTGGGGTCCGGGTTGTCCATGAATTGTGTATGCACCCGCTGAATCTCAGGATCATCGATCAGCGAGACACTTACTAACCCGGGAAGCTTAACCCGTGCGAGGTATCGCTCCTCAAGCAGCCCAAGAGCGGCCTCCCCACATCTCTCAAGGGATGCGGCCAACTCTCCGGGAAGCTGGCGCCATGCCTGCCGATTGTGGACCTGAACCCTCCTCGCATCCGTGCTCACTCCTCTGCTCCCTTCAGGAATCTCCGGCGGCCCTGCGACGGTGTTTCTCCAGTTCCTCAACCGGGACCACGTTCTTCACCCTGCCTCCGTCAGTGGGGGGCTCATCGCGATCATCGCCCGGCTGTTTCTCTCGCTTGGGATAATCAATCCGGCTGTGCATCATGCTGCGGAGGGTCTTGGCAAAGCTGTCCCGGGTCTTCCGGAGATCACTTGCCGTGAGTCCGCAGTTGTCCAGTTGTCCATCCTTGATCCGGTTGAACACGATCTCATCAACGAGGGTCCTTATCTTGCCAGGAGTTGGTTTGCGCAGACTTCGTGACGCACTTTCTACCGCATCGGCCAGGGAGATGATTCCACTCTCCCGGGTTTGGGGCGTCGGCCCCGGGTAGCGAAAATTCTTCGCGTTAACCTCGGGCACATCTTCGGGATTTTCGATGCCTTCCTGCACCTTTCCTTCCTCAACTCGCCGTTGCTCCTGGGCCTTGCGGTAAAAGAAGTAAACCAGGGAGTCTCCATGATGTTCACGAATCACGTCGATGATTCGAGGGTTAAGCTTGCTCTTGATTGCCATATCCAGGCCATCCTTGACGTGCGCAACGATCACGAGGGCACTCATGGTTGGAGTGAGCGAGTCGTGGGGATTGCTCTCTCCCTGGTTTTCGATGAAGTATGCCGGTTTCTTGAGCTTGCCGATGTCATGAAAATAGGAACAGACCCGGCACATCATGGGATTTGCTCCGATCTCTTCCGCCGCTGTTTCGGAAAGCGAAGCCACAACCATGCTGTGATGGAAGGTGCCAGGAGCCTCCAGTTGCATGCGGCGCAGGAGCTTGTGGTTGAGGTCGCTGAGCTCAAGCCAGCTTATGTCGGTGGTGAGCGTAAAGGTTGACTCAAGCATGGGCAGGAGTCCGGACACGATCATGCCCGTCAGTAGTCCGACTCCAAATGCCGAGGCGATCTCGATTCCAAAAGTCTGCCATTCGACCATCCCTCCCCCGATCAGCGAACCCAGAGAAATAATGTTGAAACTGCAGGCCAGGAGAACCGCTGCTCCTCCGACATAAAACCCAGCCCGGAGGAGACGGCCCCGCTTACGCACCTGCCGGGTTACAAGCACCGCTGCCAGTCCGCATACCACGCTCATCACAAGATACGGGAGGAGCGCCTCCGTGGGCATCAAGAACGCACCAAGCAGCGTGGCGCCGGCTACTGCGTAAAGTCCCAGGTTGGTTCTCAGGAGAACAGAAAGGATCATGGGAGCGAACGCATAGGGAACAAGAAGCAGCTTAAACGGCTCTCCCAGGAAGGAATTCGCATCGACCATTACAGAGACGAGCCGGACGCAGCTCAATTGGACTGCCAGGCAGCAGAAGATGAGAAAGACGTGGCCGTTTCGGCGGGCGGTTTTCGGGTGGCACGCTTCAAAAAGAAAAACAGCCATACCCACCACCAGAAGACTGGAAAGCACTGTGGAATACGGCCGCGACCCTGCCCCGTCGCCGTTGGCAAAGTGAAACGCCAGGGCCGCCATGAGGAGGGCGAAGGCTCCGTAAACCGAATAGCGCAACACAGTGCTGCGGTCCAGCCTGCTGGCCATCGGGCCATCCGCCTGGGTACGGCGCTTCTTGCCGGAGGAGAGGCCCTTTTTGCTCAAGCGACGCCGCCTGATGGAATCGAGGAGTTCCACGGGGTTCAGTAACACAATCCGGACGATCAGAAGCTGCTGCTTGCGAACGTCGCGGTAGGAAGATTAGCAACCACCCGGGCCATTTACAACGTGATTCAAGCTAACAGCGCGTCATTCTGTCCCGGTTGTCATATCCAATCGGCCTATTCATCGCAAATCCTGTGTTTTTCGTAGGCGTCAATTATTTCACCGACCACCGGATGCCGCATCACATCGGCCTGCGAAAAATGAACGAATCCCACTCCTGAAACCTCCGCGAGGGCCTGTTCGGCCTCTCTCAGCCCGGAGGGTGTCCCCTCCCCTAAATCCACTTGGGTTCCATCCCCGGTGACGACACAGCAGGACCCTTCACCCAACCGCGTAAGAAGCATGAACATTTGTTCCCGGGTCGTATTCTGAGCCTCGTCCAGAATAACGCAGGAATGGGCCAGGGTGCGTCCACGCATGTAGGCCAGCGGTGCAATTTCAATCGTCCCGTCCTCCAGATAGCGGTGTCCCTCCTCAGGCTCGAGGATATCATCCAAGGCATCATAAAGCGGACGCAGGTAGGGTGCGACCTTCTCCTGAAGGTCACCCGGCAGAAAGCCGAGGGCCTCTCCCGCTTCGACGGCGGGCCGGGTCAGTATAACCCGAGCGATCTCTCCCTTCTTTAAGCGGGAAAGCGCCATCGCCATTGCCAGATAAGTCTTTCCGGTGCCCGCTGGCCCCAACCCGAAGACCACCGGGTAACGGGTCATGGCCTCCACATACTCCAGCTGGTGCAGGGTCCGTGGTGTAACCGCCTTCCGCGAGCGCGAGGCAAGCAGGCGGAAGGCGTGCAACTCGGCCAGGCCCCTCCCCTCGTCCCCGGCCACCAAGTCAACTGCCCGGCGGAAATCCGACAGATCGATGCACGCACCGGTCCGCCGGGCCTCCTCCAGATCAGAGAAGAGTCGCTTTGCCATTTTCAGCCCCTCGCGTGGACCGCTGAATAGAATCCAGCCGTTCCGCATGACTGCTCGCACCCCGAGCCTTTCCTCTGCGTATTTCATTTCCCGCGGATCGTTCGCGAAGAGTGAATGCAGGAACTGAGGGGTCTCGAATTCGAGCTTGAGCTGATCGTCGGGGGCTGGGGACTCGGTCATCTTGATCTCAGAAGATTTCTGTCGGACAGTCTCCGCCCGAGCAGGGATTCAATCGCTTGCGTGACCCCGGGCAGCAAGAGAAACCACCGCCGCTTTCCTGCAGACTGAATTACAATAACCCATCACATCATCCTCGCAGGCCTCACAACAAAAGTGCTGCCTGTTGCATTGGCTCCAGGAGCAGTTCACATAGCGATCGCAGGTAGTGCCGCAATGATCACACCGTGAGATGATTGTCGCGTCCACCGTACGATTCACCTCGACACCGATCCGCTCGTCAAAAACGTAGCATTTGCCGAGAAACTTCTCCCCTTGCACAGCGGGATCCCTTCCGTAGGACACGATTCCACCCCCCAGCTGAAAGACCTCCTCGAACCCCTCCCGGAGAAGGAACCCGCTGAATTTCTCACAACGAACACCGCCAGTACAGTAAGTCAGTATTTTCTTCCCCTTGAGTTGGGATCGATTCCTACGCACCCATTCAGGGAATTCCCGGAAGCTCTGCACCCGGGGAAGGAGGGCCCCTTCAAAGTGTCCCAGTTCCCATTCATACTGATTACGCACATCAATCATCACTGCGTCCTCCTTCTCCATTAGCACCCGCCACTCGGCCGGAGACAGATGCCGTCCCGTTTCTTCCATGGAAGAGAAATCATCCTCTCCCAGAGCGAGGGTCACCAGTTCGTTCCGCAATTTGATATCAAGCCTGGGGAAGGCGTGGTCACGGGAGGAATCCACCTTGAATTCGATTCCCTTCGTCCGTTCGTCTCTCTGGAGGATTCTCATGTATTCCTCGGTCATCTTGCTGGGTCCCGAGACCGTTCCGTTCAGGCCCTCCTCTGCAATCAGGATCCGACCACGCAGGCCAAGTCTCTCACAGAGGATGCGATGTTCCTCTAGATAGCCTCCTGCATCCGCCAGTGAACGGTAGAGATAATAGAGCAGGATTTGAAACGGCGACTGTGTGATGCCGGATTTCAGGTTGGCACTACTGTTTTGCCAACTCGAAACTCGACCACCTGATCTCGCCGCCAATACCTCTGAAAATGATATTGAGCGCGGCACTTCCGGATTGGCATCGTGCGGGCGTTCCCCTTACAGTATTTTCGACATTCAAGGAAAAGATACTAATTGAGTGTGGATTCTGTCCAGGGACACGACCTGCCGGATCCCGCGCCATCACCTTCCGGTCACCGCCAAATACCGGATTTCCGCCTCGCTCCTCGACAAGCGTGCCTGCGTCCCTATCCTCCCCGCCCGCTTCAGGACCCAATGGGATCGAACTTCCAACCACTACCAGGATTCCGCGACTTTGCGCCGCGGCATCGGCAGTTGTCTCGCTATCTGTTCGAGGCCTGGACCCGTGTAGCCAGGCGTTACGGGTTCTCGGAATATGAAGCACCCCTGCTCGAAAGCGCCGAACTCTATCTCAAGAAGTCCGGTGGCGAGTTGAGCGAGCAACTCTTCCGCTTTGAGGACAAGGGCGGACGGGATGTGGTTCTTCGCCCGGAGCTTACCGCTTCCCTCGCCCGCATCGCAGCGGCCCAGCAGCGCGACTATCCGAAACCCCTCAAGTGGTTTGAAATCGGCCGCTGCTTCCGTTATGAAAAACCGCAACGTGGGCGGTCCCGGGAGTTCTACCAGTTCAACGCCGACATCCTGGGGGAATCCTCTCCCTCCGCCGATGCCGAACTGATCGCACTCTCCATAGATGTCATGCGGGAGCTTGGCTTCAGCGAGGGAGAGTTCTGCGTGCGTCTTTCGGACCGTGAAGCCTGGCTCGAATTTTGCCGGGGCAATGGCATAAGCGACACCCAACTGGATGCCTTCCTTCAAGTAGTCGACAAGATTGAGCGTGATCCGGAAGAAAAACTCCGGGAGCGCCTGAAACCCTTCTCCGTTGAGTTGGAAACCGTCCGTTCGTTCATTCAGGACGCCGACGGGGAATGTTCCGCGAACCTGTCCGTCGTTCTTTCAGATCTCGCAATCCGCGGCCTTGATCGCTTCGCCGCGATTGACCTCTCGATCGTGCGCGGCCTGGCCTACTACACCGGAGTTGTTTTCGAGGTTTTCGATGCCGGAAAGACCCTCCGTTCCGTGGCGGGAGGTGGACGCTATGATTCCCTCGTATCAATCGTCACGAATGATTCAATCGATCTTCCTGCCACCGGTTACGCCATGGGAGATTGTGTAATCATGGAACTCCTCAATGAGACCGCTGGTCCCCTCGCCCAGTACCAGGCCTGGCTCCAGCGTCAGGCCACCTGCGATGCCTACGTAGTCATTGCGGATGAATCGAAGCGCGCCGAAGCCCTCAAACTCGTGAACACCCTCCGCGAATCCGGTCTCGGTGCCGATTACCCCCTTGCCCCTCTCAGGATAAACAAGCAATTCAAGGCCGCTGACCAGACCCTCGCACGGTTCGCCTTCGTTGTTGGCAGCGAGTTCCCTGCACTCACCCTCAGGAATCTCAATTCCCGCACCGAAGAGTCCATTTCACCAGATTCAGATCCCATCGAACTGCTGCGCACCCGTCTCGACCAGCCAGATGGCCCCCTGATTGCCTAGCAGCATTCTGCACAGAAAACTCCTCAGGTGGGTCCTGACGAGCCGCCTGCAATCCGAAATACACCCTCGATGAGAACACACCACTGCAACGAACTCCGTCCCGATAACAATGGTCAAACGATCACCCTGATTGGCTGGGTCAATTCGGCCCGGGACCATGGAGGCGTCATTTTCATCGATTTAAGGGACCGCGAAGGCCTCACGCAGTGCGTCTTCCGTCCGGACGAGTCTGCCGAATCCGCCAAGCTTTCGCATTCCCTGCGGGTGGAGGACGTTGTGCAAGTGACCGGCAGCGTTGAGGCCCGCCCCGAAATTGATGGCAAGAGCACCATCAATCCAGACCTGCCGACCGGGGAGATAGAAGTGGCCGCGACCGACCTGGTCATTATCAACAAGGCTGAGGTCCTCCCGTTCCAGCTGGAGAAGGAACTGTCCAATGAAGATCTGCGCCTCAGACACCGGTTCCTGGACCTGCGGCGTCCGCGCCTGACAAGGAATCTGCGCATCCGGCACCTGGTTACCAAGGCCGCCCGTGATTACCTGGATGCCAGTGGTTACATCGAGGTGGAAACTCCCATTCTATCAAAATCGACCCCGGAAGGTGCCCGGGACTTCCTGGTCCCCTCGCGGATGCATCATGGTTCCTTCTATGCCCTTCCCCAGGCCCCACAGCAGTACAAGCAACTCCTGATGGTGGCAGGTGTGGAGCGCTACTTTCAGATTGCGCGCTGCTTCCGCGACGAGGACCTTCGGGCCGACCGTCAACCCGAGTTCACCCAGGTCGACATTGAGTCGTCCTTCACCGATCCCGATCAGATCATCGAACTTGTCGAAGGTTGCCTCGCAGCGATGTTCGAGGCCGGTCGAGGGCTGAATATCTCCACCCCCTTCGAGCGCATGACCTGGCATGACGCCATGGATCGCTTCGGTTCTGACAAGCCAGAACGCCGTTTCGGCATGGAGATTGCAGACCTCAGCGAACTCTTTGCGAAGAGCGGATTCAAGGTCTTCTCCGGAGCGGTCGCGAACGGGGGTGTGGTCAAGGCCATCAACGCCAAGGGGTTTTCCGGGATCACGACCGGCCAGGTGGACAAGCTTACCGAGATTGCGGTGAATCATGGAGCCAGGGGCTTGGCCTACATCCAGGTGAGGGGGGAAGACCCCGGGACGTGGCGCTCCCCGATCACCAAGTTTTTCAGTAAGGAGGAACTGGCCGGTCTGAAGGATGAACTCGAGGTGGAAGAGGGCGACCTCGTTCTTTTCGCCGCGGACAAGTGGCAGGCGGCCTGCGAAATTCTGGGCCGCATCCGCCTCGAATGCGCCTCCATGCAGGGACTGCTGGAGGGGAAGGAAAACGAGTTTGATTTCCTGTGGGTGACTGAGTTCCCCCTGCTCGCCTATGACGAGGAAGAGGGACGCTGGGCCGCGGTCCACCATCCCTTCACCCGGCCCGTCGATGAGGACCGCACCAGACTGGAGTCCGGAGAATATGAAGGCTTGCGGGCACAGGCCTACGACGTCGTCCTCAATGGCCATGAACTGGGCGGTGGATCCATCCGAATTCATGAAGCGGACATGCAGGCAACCATGTTCGAGGCACTCGGCATCAGCGAGGAGAAAGCCCGGGCGGAATTCGGACATATTCTGGATGCCTTCCAGTTCGGCGCCCCTCCACACGGAGGCCTCGCACTGGGTCTGGATCGCATCGTCATGCTCATTGCAGGCGAGCAATCCATCCGTGAGGTAATCGCCTTTCCCAAGAACAACAAGGGAGCCGATCTCATGACTTCCAGTCCGGCCCCTGCCGCGCCCAACCAACTTCGTGACCTGCAAATCAAGAGCGCGGCTCGGGAGCAAAAAGACCAATAAGACAGCGCAAGCTCATGCCATTGGCAGCTTGCACTCCTCCCATCCAGGCTCCATCGTGCGATCCCTGTTCGCGCCCCATCGCTGAATCCCCCCGCTTTCGCCATGAAGCACCTCGTCATCGCTCTCCTTGCTGCTTCCTTTGCTGCCTCCCCTCTTTCCGCCGATCTGGAGGACGATATCCCGCTCGGCATCGAGGCCGTCACGGGCATTCGCAGTGACTATGTCTACCGCGGGTTCAGCCTTGCTGATGTGGTCATGGATTTCCAACTGGAAACCGAGGTCGTCCTCGACGACACGCTCGCTCTCGGCGCTGGCGGCTGGTTTGCCACCGAGGTCAGCGACAACTTCACTGAAGGGGGCGCCTTTCTGGATCTATCCTACAGTCTACACAAGGACATCACGGTCGGGGGATCCGCCTCCTACCACGCCTACGGTCACAGCTTCCTTGAGAACGGCTTTGATCTGGGCCTGTTCCTCACCTGGCACGCGGACAGAAACTGGAATATGAAAGCGAAAGTGTATCGTGATCTCGCGACAAACGGCTGGTATGCCCACCTTGGCAGTGATTGGTCCATCCCCCTTTCCGACAAGACCTATCTCAGAATCAGCGCTGGGATCTCCGCGGTTGAGGACTACTACGAGCGGTCCGGTTTGAACGACTTCCATGGCCAGGCGTCGCTGACCCACAACATCAACACCATGCTCTCCATAACGCCCTTTGCAGGATGGTCCTACGAACTGGACAGCAGAGACGGAAGCGAGATCTATGGAGGCCTCTGGTTCGAAGTCTCCTTCTGAGCGGGATGGCCCGCTGACTCATCTGAAAAAGGCTAGGGCTTTCCGCTCTCGCGCCGGGGCGGGTGGTGACGCGGACCTGGCCTAGGACCTTCCCCATTCTCCCTCTCCCGATCACGATCCTTATCGTCCAGTTTCCCGTCCTTGTTACGATCGAGCGTGTTGAAGCGCCGGCGGAGTTCCTCCTCCGGAGTAATCTTGTGCCGAGGGCTCTTCTTCCACTCCCGGAATGACAAGGCGTGGTCACGATCCGTATCAAGCTTGTCGGATTCGCTCCGGTCAGGGGGCCGGGGACCACGGCGACGGAAATCCTGAGGAGTAAGGGATCTGTCATTGTCTCGGTCCATGCGGGCGAACATCGCCTTGATGCGTTCCTCACTGACCCCCTTCAGACGCTCATTCTGCCGGAACTCCTCAAAGCTGATTCTCCCATTCCGGTTCAGGTCACTATCGCGGACTGGACGGGGCATGGCCTTGGGCAACTCATTCGGGGTGATTGTGCCATCCTTATTCTTGTCCAGATGATTAAACAGACGCCGCCTCCCTTCCTCCTCAAGGGCAGCTGTCTTCCTGGTGGATCCAAACTCCTCAAAGGAGATCTTTCCGTCCTTATTGCGGTCATAACTCGCCATAAAATCCTCTCTGACCGGCCCCTTGCGCTTCCGCTCTCCCTTCATGCCCGGCTTTGGGCCCTGTTTGGAGCCCGGTTCACGTGCGCCACCCCTCTCATCAACCCCCTCCGCCACCTGGGCGATCGGGAGGATCATCATTCCCAGCAGGAACATGAGGGATTTGCGGACTGTTATCATGACGATATTATGATACGGATCGGTCGGCTTGGCGACGCTATATGACTGGCGCGTCACAGAATTTAACCCCCGGACAGGCTGGAGGTTTCATTCCAAACAGGATTTCGCTGGACCGATTCCGACCTGGCGCTAGCAGAACGCGCAAACCATGCAGATTTCCGACATTTTCCGGAACCGCCGGCCCTCCATCTCCTTCGAGTTCTTCCCTCCCAGAACGGAGAAGGGCGCGAAGAGCCTTCTGGCAACCATCCACGAACTCAAGGAACTGAACCCCTCTTTCGTCAGTGTGACCTATGGAGCGGGAGGCTCCACGAGGGATCTCACTCATCAGCTTGTTCTCCGAATCCTGCAGGAAACATCCATTCCCGCGGTGCCACACCTCACCTGCACCTGTCACGATGCCCCTGAGATCGAGGCTATCTTGAACCAATACGCTGAAGCAGGGGTCAGCACCATTCTCGCGCTCCGTGGAGATCCTCCCCGCGACAGGCCCGACTACGATCGCTCGCAGGACATCTTCCAATACGCCTCTGATCTGATCCGCTTCATCCAGAAATTCAACCACACTCACCAGCACCCTTCAGGGGGATTTGGGATCGGGGTGGCAGGCTTCCCCGAGGGGCACCCCGAAACCCAGAACCGCATGAAGGAGATGGACTACCTCAAGGCGAAGGTTGATGCCGGTGCCGACTACATCTGCACTCAGCTCTTTTTCGACAATCATGACTTCCTGGATTTCCGGGAGCGTTGTCATCTGGCCGGAATCACGATCCCCATTATCGCCGGAATCATGCCTATCACCACCCCTGAGGGGATGGTCCGCATGGCGGAACTCGCAGCCGGGGTTCACTTCCCGGCCAAGCTGCAACGTGACCTCGCCGGATTGGAGGACAGCCCGGAAGCCTTTGCTGGAGCAGGCACCAGCTATGCCACCGAACAATGCCGGGAGCTGATAAGAGAAGGTGTTGAAGGGCTCCATTTCTACACCCTCAACAAGAGCAGTGCGACCAGGCAGATCGCGACAGACCTTGGACTGGGCGGATCCCGACCGTGAGGGAAAAACCCCGGGGTTCAGTCCTTGGCGTGAAGCAGGATCTTCTCCGCAGCTTCTATGCCGGCACTGGGAAGGCCCTGATCCAGATCGATCTCGAGCCAACGGAAGCCGGACTTGTCGTCGATGGGATATATCTCGGCCAACTCCCTGGACCGACTCGGTTCGAAGGCCTTGGCGTGCAAACCCATTCTCAATACGCCCTGAAGGAAGGGGATTCGCCGGTAGCGGGCCCTCGCCTCTTCCTCCCGACGCATGACTTCCAGCCCAAAGACCTCGGACTGGAAGATCGTCTTGATCTTCTGATCGCTGTCTGATTCCTCACGCGCCGCCTTGGCGGCATCCTTCAGGTTGAAATCTGCTGCATCTACCTCTTCCGGGAGCTCGTCCGCCTCCTTATTATCTGCAGACGGAGGGCGGGCAGTGCCGTGCTCATCGAAATAAATCGCATCAGTCACCTCCTGGGTAGCCGGGGGCCGGGAGATGAACTCGCCCTCCAGTTTCATGTGATCCGTGGCCTCCAGGCTAATTTCGGTGAAGGCCGCAACCTTCTTGCCTGTCTCGAAGTTGAACCTTCCTGACCGGAAACGCACTTTCTTGTAGCTTCGATACCGGTCGACCAGCGAGATGGCATCAAGCAACTTGATCTTATCACGGATGACAATTTCATCATCGGCCCCCAGCACGATCTGCGCAGCCATGGTGACCCCACTCGAAATATAGGGTGACCCGCCCAGATTGAAGTTTCCTGACAGGCGCCCCCCGACAAAAGGCCGCACCTCGTCGTCCAGATAACTGTCGAAGGGAATGCCCTGCATGGTGCCCGAACCGCTCACCTGCGGACCGGTGACCGGACCAGTCACCTTTGCATTCAGGGTGAGCACACCAACACCTTCGCGGCCCCTTAGCCGCCCATCGGTAATCTCAAACCCTTCCCTTGTGAGTTCACATTCCAGCTTTTCGATCTCCAGATCCTTCAACCAGTTCTGCGAAAAGGTTCCTCCTTTGAAGATCACGCTCCACCCCTCCCCTTTCCTCTGGGCACTCAATCTGGAGTTCTCGATCTTGCCGGCCGTCACCTCCGAATACCCCCAACTGAGACTGGCATTCTGCACTTCCACCCGATCGAAGAAGAATTTCTCCCCTTTGTTAAAGAGCGTCTGGTAGATCGCGGCCCCGTCGGCATCCTCGGATCCCGACTTCACGCTTAGATTGAGACTCCCAATGACAACCTCTTCTCCATCCCAATCTGTAACCATCCCGGCAAGAAATCCCATCCGCGTCTTGGCATTTCGCAGACGAACCCGATCAAAAAAAGAATCCTCGCCGCCCTCCATGTCGAGGCTGGTCAACTCAAGATAGCCAGCCTTCCTGCTGATGAGGCCAAGGTCGCTCGTGTGTGTGGCGCCCGTGGCATCCTCTAAAGCCTCACTGACCCGGGCGTTGAAAAGTTCTGAGGACGGACGCCTGATGAGATAGAACAAAAATATCAGACCGCCTACAAGGAGCAGAATCATGACGCGCAGGCACATTCTCGCCACCCATCCGAAAATCGTTGAGCGGGCTCCTTGCACCGATCCACCGTGCATCAACTGGAAGACAAGGCCCTGACTGGCCACCCAGTGGCTCATGCGAGCCTGGAATTCATCAAGTTTCTGCTGATTATTCTGCATGCTGGAGGTCCCTGCGGGAGCGGGATCATTAACTCCATAGCACGATTTTGCCAATCTCATTTGTGCTAGCAGCTCCCGGATTCGCCTTTTACCTCGCCCACTTCGACGCCCTATCCTATGGAACCGCTCGTGGAAGCTGATGTCTACAAGGTAAGGCTCGAAATATTCGAGGGCCCCCTCGATCTTCTCCTTTACCTGATCAAGAAGGACGAAATTGACATCTATGACATCTCACTCGAGCGTATCACCAAGCAGTATCTCCGCTACATTCAGACCTTCAAACTGCTCAATATTGATCTGGCTTCGGAGTTTATCGTGATGGCGGCCAACCTCATGTACATCAAAAGCCGCACCCTTCTTCCCAGGAGCGAGCAACCTCCGGAGGAAGATTGTGACGAGGATGACCCCCGCTGGGAGCTTATCCGCCAACTCATCGAGTACAAGAAGTTCAAGGATGCCGCCAATGTCCTCGCCCAGAAGGCCCGCAAACAGGAGGATGTTTTCGTCAATGCCCCGGAGAAGGCCGAATCCGCCAAACCCGAAACCGCTCCCCTGGCCGAGATCTCCATCTTTGACCTGATTCGCGCCTTCCAGGGAGTCCTCAAGCGCTTTGAGGAAGCCCACGACCTTGGTGAAATCATCGACGACCGCTTCACGATCTCCGACAAGATGGACATGTTGCTGAAAAACCTGTCACCCGGCCAGAGCATGCCCTTCAAGTCGCTATTTGCTTCCGCTTCCACCAAGTCAGAGGTGATCGTCACCTTTCTCGCCCTCCTCGAACTGATGAAACTCAACCAGTTCGTGGTCTGGCAGGATCAGATCCTGGGCGAAATCGAAATTGAAAGACGCTCCGGATCCTGACCGGGCCTCAGACATTCCTTCCATGGACTCTCCCCGACGTGTCGCCTTATTTGGCGGAACTTTTGATCCAGTCCATCTGGGGCACCTCGCCATCGCCGGCCTGGCTCGGGAAAAAATGAATCTGGATCGGGTCATTTTCATTCCGTGCAGGCAATCACCCCATAAGAACGAGTGCCCACTGGCCAGCGAAGACGAGCGCATTGAAATGCTTGAGCTCGCCCTGGCAGGGGTGTCATGGGCCGTCGTCAGCGAAATCGAAATGCAGCTTCCACCCCCGTCCTACTCATGGGTCACTGCCGAAGCGTTGTCGGAAATCTATCCCGAATCCCGCCTGTTCTGGCTCATGGGCACCGATCAGTGGAACGCCATCCAGACCTGGAGCCGGCCCGCTCATCTGGCTGATCTGGTTGAATTCATCGTACACGATCGAGGTGACGAACCTCGATCTCAACCCGGTTTCCGCGTGCATTCCGTTCCGGGGAGCCACCCGGCCTCGGCCAGTGAAATACGTAGCCGAACCCCGGAATACCTGCCCGTCGACTGGCTCCACCCGGATGTGGCCACGTTTATCCACGCCCGTGCCCTGTACGGATGCCAGTCTTGACTTGAGGGCTCTGAGACCTGAAATATTGAATTAAGCTAACACTCGCCATGCACCATTATCCCACGCTTCTATTCCTTTGCGCTTCACTCACCTTGTTCATCTGCCCGCTACAGGCTCAGGAGAAGCCCCTTGTCCCTACTGCGGACGAGGAGAAAATTGTCCCTCAGTGGCAGAAAGACTTTGAGGAAATCGATCCCGTTGAAAAGAAGGCCTTCCGCAAGCACATGCTCGAGGCTTCCCGTCTCTTCAATCAAAAGCGAATCATCGAATCACTCAACGAAATCGCAGAGGCACAGCGGATCTTTCCAGATAATCCCAATTCACTCAATCTCGAGGGTGCCTGCCATGTAGAATTCCGCAACTTCAAGAAAGCCCGCTCAGCCTTCGAATCCGCTCTGGAAAAACAGGGGGATTTTCTCAAGGATCTCAAAGGAGTGCAGGGCGACGCTCGTAAGCGCAGGATCCGGCCCGTCCTGAATATACTCTTCAATCTGGCCGAGATGGATTTCGTGACCAAGGAATGGAAGTTGTGTCATGAGCGCATCGAGAAAATCCTTCCCGACATGGATCCGGCAAATGTCGCCATGATCCGGCTTATCGAGTTCAAGTACTTCCTGTGCAAGCTCAGGATGGGCCAGGTCGACGAAGCACGCCTGCTTGCAAATAAATACGACTATCTCGACGACTATCCCTACTACTATTATGCCAACGCAGCCATCTCCTATCATGACGGCAATGAAAGCGAGGCTGAGCGCTGGCGCGCCAGCGCCCGCCGCGTCTTCCGTCGCGCTGCGGCCATCGCGCCGTGGGAGGACACCATGATAGAAGTCGGTTTCGTAAAGAGCTTTTACGGCGGTGCAACCGAGGACGGAGACTAGCCCGGCTGCCTCCCCGTTCCGCTGGCAGGCTAGCGGGTGGAATCGAGAGACCCGAACTCACTGAGCGGATAGTAATCCACCTGCTCCAGCCTGATTCCGTACAACTCCGCAATCTCCGGCGCATCGGACCGGTGGTAGATCTCATGGAAATAGATCTCCTCGATACCGTATGAGCAGAGCGTTTGCATACACGAGGTGCAGGGCATGGTCGTAGTGGCGACCAACCTGGCTTCCCCCCGCCGGAAGAGACTGCACAGATTGATTTCGGCGTGCAGCATGAACTTCTGGCGTGTCGCCCGATCGTCCCAGAATCCGGGAGGCGGATCAAAGCCTGGTGCGAGCCCGTTGTAAGCCGTCCCGATCACGCGATTGTCCCCATCCAGCGCCGCGGCCCCCACTTTGCGATAGGGATCCTCCGAACGCAACGAAGCCACGTGCGCCAGTGCCATGGCGTACTCCGGAATGCCCAGACGACTTCCCACCCCGCCAGTCAAGGCCCCCTGCCGCCCTGGATCAAGGCTCATTGCTACTCCGGACTCGGCGCCGGGGGTATGATCGACTTCCGGTCCGGCGTCTTGCTGCCCGTGGCGCGGTCCTCCTCCAACCATCCCGCCAATACCGCTGGATCGGTCTCCGGCAGACGACAAGTCTGCCCGACACAGTAATAGACGGTGGTTTCACCGGGCACCTTTTCCTCCAATTTGCCGGTAAATTCCGAAACCGGTCCCTCGGTGCCGATTACGAGCAGATTACGGCGCACGCCTCTCCAGCATACCTTGAGAAACTCCTCCATTCGACTGCCTCCCACAATCACGATCCGGGCCGGTTTGCCCACCATGAATTCCAGTGCCGTCAGGCTTCCCGCCAGCTGGGTGGGATTCTCCTTCAAGATCCGAGCGACCGAGCGCAGCGATTTTTCGGCCACCGCACGGAACTCCTCACTCCCTGTAATCTCCGCCAGAACTGCATACTCCAACCGTGCCACGGAACTTGGAGTCGGGAGCGCTGAGTCGTAATCATCCTTGAGCCTGAAGACCAGGTCATCCCGCTGCTCACCATCGAAAAACCCGCCGTTTCCTTCGTCATAAAACAGTTCGCGAGCCCTGCTTGCCAGATCCACAGCCAGCCTCAGGTAGTCCGGATCAAGGGTGGCTTCGTATAACAACCTCGAGGCCCGCAGGAAGTAGAGATAGCTTTCGCTCTGCTGGCTCCCATCAACGTGATTCTCACGCCAGCGATGCGAGAGCGTCTTGCTGGCAGGGTCCCATAGTTTCGCCACCACGAAGCCATGGGCCCTCCGTGCCGCCTGAAGGTAGCGTGGCTCCTCCAGAATTCGTCCGGCTCTCGCCATCGAGCCGATCATGAGCCCATTCCAGGAGGCCAGGATCTTATCATCCGTGGACGGCGGCACCCGTTTGGACCGCGCCTTCTTCATCTTGCCTGTCACAGCCGCGAGCACCCTCTTCTGGGTGACCCCCAACTGCGCCTTGGGATCAGCCCGGAAGAGAACATTCTGATTCCTCAGAGGCTGGGGATCACTGTGATCGATAAAATTACCGGCGGCCGTAAAGCCGAACCAGTTCCTGGCAGCCATGAACTCCGCGTCGCTCAGGAGAGCCTTCAGCTCCTCCTCGGTCCAGCACCAGTATTTACCTTCCTTACCCTCGCTCTGGGCATCCTGCGCACTGAAGAATCCACCCTCCTTGTGAGTGAGCTCCTCCAGCACATAGTCCGCGATTGCCACCGCGGTCTCCCGGAACCGCGTATCATTCGTGACCTGCCAGGCCTCGACATAAACATCCAGCAACTGGGCCTGGTCGTAGAGCATCTTCTCAAAATGCGGCACCAACCACACTGGATCCACGGTATAACGGTGGAAGCCACCACCAATCTGATCATGGATCCCCCCCTCCATCATCTTGCGGCACGTCCTCACCGCGAAATCCCGTCCCCCACCCTCGCTGCGCAAGAGAAAGAGCAGGTGGGAAGGCTGGGGAAACTTCTGCTGTCGCCCCCAGCCCCCGTTAACCTGATCCGCTCCGGTCAGAAACTTCTCTGGCAACCCCTTGAGGAGGTTCCCAGTGAAAACCGCGTCCGGGTTGAGTTTCTGTAATTCCGTCAGGTGGTCTGAAAGTTTCTGATGGATGTCATTGGTCTTGGCCATGATCCCGGCCTGATCTTCGGACCACAATTCACTGAGTCGCTGGAGCACCGTCATGAACCCCGGCCGCTGTCCCCGATCCTGCGGGGGGAAGTAGGTTCCCCCGAAGAACGGCTTCAGGTCAGGGGTCAGGAACATATTGAGCGGCCAACCTCCACCCTGGCCGAACATTGCCTGGAAACTCGTCATGTAGACCTTGTCCACATCCGGGCGCTCTTCCCGGTCCAGTTTAATGCTGACGAAATGCTTGTTCAGGAAGGCGGCAACCTTCTTGTCCTCAAACGACTCCCGCTCCATCACATGGCACCAATGGCAGGTTGAATACCCCACGCTCAGGAGGATCAATTTTTTTTCCTTCCGCGCCTTTTCAAAAGCCTCCTCTCCCCATGGATACCAGTCCACCGGATTGTAGGCATGCTGCAGCAGATAGGGTGATTTCGAGCGAATCAGTCGATTGGGCTCACCTTTCTTCTCCCCGGAGTCGGCGGCCTCAATACTTGTCGCCATGCCCGCTATATACACCGCTGTCAGCAGTCCCGTAAAACCCAGTCTCATACCGGAACGCTATCCTTCGTCCCGCGGCACGCAATGCGGTATTTTTTTCAGCCCTCTTGGCGCTATTTCTGAAAAACAGGGAATGTTAATAACATGTAAGAAGTATAGCTCACTGTAAATCAATGCTTTATGAAAAACATGAAAAAAATACTGTGTTTTTCGAACGTTTTAGAGGTTTAATGGTCTTATTACAGTGAAGACCGCAACGAGAGTTGCAGTTTTCATGTAAGGGTGAACAGCAGTTGTCAGCTTCGCATCGCTGTAATGGCGTGCTGAGGTTGATGGACTCCGTAGAGGGGGGCGCAAGCCTCCCTCTACTTCTGTACCAGGCTTCGCTTCCTCCCCGAATAGAGCCCCTGCCTCCCCCCACTTTTGCCGGCTCCGGCCTCCGATTTCTAGAGCAGTGATCCCCCTTGATCCCTGAGCCGTCCCTGCTTTACTACGCGTCCCTCTGGCCGACCCGCCGGATTCCGATCGAACCAAACGCAACATGCTAGAGACCTTCCGTAAATACACCGGCCTGATGTTCGTGGTCCTGATCCTGATTTTCGTGGGGCTCGTATTCTTCGGAAGCTCCAATCAGTCTCTCACCGGACCCAAGGTCGTCACCGCGCATGACCAGGACTTCACCCGACAGCAGTTTGACCGCTTTGCAGTCAAACCAACCCGCCTGATTCAGCGTCTCCTGCTCAATGGCAGATCAAACGGGATGCAGGGCTATCTCACCTTCGTCGGTGGTTCGCGGGATAACGGACCTGATATTGACGAATACCTTATCAATCGCCTGAGTCTGCAACGGGCCATGGAGGGTTTCGGTATCCATGCCTCCACTGCCGAGGTCGAAATCTTCCTGAAAGAGACCCTCTTCTGGGAGGACGGTGCATTCAACCAGCGAGCCTATTCCGAATTTCTCGAAGAGGAACTGCAATCCCTGGGCATGACCGTCAAGGATCTCAATGAGTTAATGGGTGAGATGATCTGCTTCCAGAAGCTGGAGGAGCTCCTGGGTGCTGGAGTGGAAACCTCCCGGGAGGTCGTTCTTTCCGATTACCTCTCACGGCAGCAACGAATTTCCTATCAAGTGCTCGCCTATCCCGTAACCGATTACCTTGCCAAGCCCATGCCCACCGAGGAAGAGATCAAGGGCAAGTGGGACTCCGACAAGGGCAGCTACCAATCTGATCCCAAGCGTCGCGTCAGCTATATTATCGCCGCTCCGGATTACGCCGCACTGGTAAAGGCAAAGGAAACCCCGGAAGCAGGCAGCACCCCGGAGCCTGCCTCACCCGGAGAACCGGCGGCGGGCACAACCGAGGGTGCTTGCCAGGAGCCCGAGGACAAGCCCGAGGACAAGCCCGAGGACAAGCCCGAGGACAAGCCCGAGGACAAATTAACTGATCAGGAAAAGAACGAGGCTGTTTTTGACCTCGCCATGCAGTTCGACGAACTTCTTGAGAAGGTCGATGCCGGAGACCCCCTCCCCAAGGCCGCTTCCGACCTGGGCTTCGAGCTCAAGTCCACCGGCCTGGTGGAGCAGGACAAGCTCCCCGGCGATTTCAGCAGCACCTTCCGCAACGCGCCGGGCACTGCTGCCGAGGCCGTCTTCAACGGGAGCGCCGGCACTACCAAGGTTCACGGAATCGGGAAGGATCAATGGATCTACTTCCAGATTGAAGAAGTCGTGGAGGAATCCGAGCTCAGCTTCGAGGCCGCCAGGGAAGAGGTCAAAAAGGACCTCGTCAGGGAGTTGGCGATGAAGGCGATGGAGGAGGAAGCCAACAGCCACCATGCCGCGATTACTGAAGCCATGGCAACGGGTAAGAGTTTTACCGAAACGGCCAAGGAACTCAAACTCAACCCGGTGGTGCGCAAGGAGATCACCGGGGACGGACGGATGGGAGTGGTGCGCCGCGAATACGAGAAGGCCTCCCAGGTGAACCCCGGTGCCCTCTCGGAAACGATAACCGATGACGACGAGGCGCTTGGAGTCACGCGATCCTTCTTCTTCTTCGTGGAGAAACGTGAAGTGTATGAGGACCCTAATCTCGCCACCACGATCGACATTCAGATCGAATCCCACAGGAGCTTCAGCCGGCGCATAGCGGTGGCGAACTGGTTCGCCCAGCAGCGCGCCTCGGCCGGATTCGAGGTTCTTGTGACCCGCCGCTGACCTGACGGCCGGCACCATGGTGGATTCACACTCCGAGTCACCGGAGCACCTTGTGATCTGTCGCGAGGGAGGCGCCTGTTTCCACCTGCTGCGAAGTCCCGTTCGCGTTGAATTCCCTTCGCCCGGTCCAGGGCACCTGGAAACGAGCCCGGACTCCCTCCCCCGAAGGCCGGGGCCTTCGGCGGGAACCAGTGAACATCGATCTGGTGCAACGCTGGTCAATCTCCTCCTGATCCGCTATCAGACCTCTGCCCTGCCGGAACAAAAGCATGAGTAAGTTCTTCATCACCACCGCCATCGACTATCCCAACGGGCTTCCCCATATCGGGCACGCCTACGAAAAGGTTCTGGCAGATGTCATTGCCCGTTACCGCCGCTTGCGTGGTGATGAGGTGTTCTTTCTCACCGGGGTCGATCAGCACGGGCAGAAAATGCAGCAGACCGCGGACCGGGAAGGCGTCAATGTGGCCACCCTCGCGCAACGTAACACCAGGAAGTTCCTCGCCCTCTGGGAGAAGCTGGGAGTGCACTACGACGGCTGGGCCGCAACGACCGATCAAAATCACAAAAGGTGTGTCCAGAAGATCCTCACGACCCTTCATCAGGAGGGACAACTCTACAAAAAAGCTTACAGGGGATTCTATTCGGTCCGGCAGGAGCAGTACCTCACCGAGAAGGACCGTAACGAGAAGGGTGATTTTGGCAACGAATGGGGCGAGGTGATCGAACTGGAGGAGGAAAACTGGTATTTCAAGCTCTCTGAGCACGCCGACTGGCTCAAGGAGGTGGTAAGCTCCGGAGATTTTGGGATCTTCCCTGAATTCAGGCGGGCCGAGGTGCTGAACGCCATCGATCGCGCGGGGGAAACCGATCTCTGCATCTCCCGGCCCAGGGAACGCCTGCATTGGGGCATCGAATTTCCCTTCGATCCAGACTTTGTCACCTACGTCTGGTTCGATGCCCTCATCAACTACGTCTCCTTCGCTGGCTATCGGAAGGACGAGGAAAGTGACTTACCGGAATTTGGGAACCTCTGGCCGGCCAACACCCAGATCATCGGCAAGGACATCCTCGTCCCCGCCCACTCGATTTACTGGCCCTGCATGCTCCACGCGATGGGTTTTAGCGACCAGGAGATGCCCGCCCTCCTGGTTCACGGTTGGTGGAACATCAGGAAAGTCAGTGGCAATTCTGACACGGGAGGTGATGCCGAAGAGAAAATGTCCAAATCCCTTGGAAATGTCGTTGATCCCGGCGAACTGGCCGACCGGTTCGGGGTGGACGCGGTCCGCTACTACCTTGTGCGCGACATCGTGACAGGCAAGGACAGCGCCTTTGACGTGGCACGCCTTATTACTCTCTTCAACTCCGAACTGGCCAACGATCTTGGCAACCTCCTCAATCGATCGCTTAACATGACGAAGCGCTTCCTTGGCGGAGCGTTGATCAGCAACGACTACGAGGATGAGGCCTGTGCAGGGGTTCGCGAATCCCTCTCCTCGGCAACCAGCGCTTATCTTGCCGCCATGGATGAGCATGATCTTCCAGGCGCCCTCAAATCCATCAATCGCCACGTGGTGCATTGCAACCAGTTCATCGAGAAAAACCCACCGTTTGAACTACGCAAGGATGAAACACAGAGCGACCGGGTGGCAACAATCCTGTCCCACCTCTGCGAATCCTGCGCTCACCTTGCCGTCCTGCTCTCGCCTTTCCTTCCCGCCGCCGCCGCAAAAATCCTCGACCAGCTCCGCGCCGGGGATCTTGCACCCTGCACCCTCGACAGTCTCCACTGGGGTCTGCTCCCTTCCGGACACCAGACGGGGAAAGCCAAGCCGGTCTTTCCGCGGATCGTGCTGGAGGACGGGCCATAGCGACCTCCAGCCACCACGCGGTCACCTTCCACTCAGGCTATTGATGGTCTGGAAGATCGCGGTAATCATCAGATAGGCCATCGTTCCGATAAGAAGTGCCATGATGATCAGGACCGCCGGCATGATCAGAGCCATGATCCGCTGCAGGGAATTGTTCAGCTCCTTGTCGTAACGAGTCGCGGCCCGCTGGAGGGCCTCGTCGATCTTTCCCGTCTGCTCGCCAACCGCCACCATGTCGATCAGAAGCGAGGGAAAGATTTTCGATCGGACCATGGACTTCGAGAGCGAGCGGCCATCTCCCACCATCTCAATCATCTCCTCCAGATGGGCCCGCAGGTGAACGTTCGGAGTAGCGTCCTTGGTCAACTGGAGGGCCCTCAACAGTGGCAATCCGTTCCCTACCAGGTTGGCCATCGTTTCCAGAAACTGAACGAAAAAGCGGTGCTCCACCACGCGTCCGAAGAGGGGCAGGCGGAGCTTGATCCGGTCCCATGCCGGTTTGTTGGACTCTGCGTCCTTCCAGGCCTTGAACAGAACAGCCGTCGCCACCACGAGCAGCAGCAGGACGGGCCACCATGTTGAAAAGAATCCACTGAGAGCAATCAGGATTTTCGCCCCGACCGGCATTTCCGCACCCGGCGTACTTTCGAGCAGGCTGGTCAATTGCGGGATGAGCTTCGTCACGAAAATAATCGAAACCATGATCCCGGAAAACATGAGGAAGGCCGGATAGATCAACGCCAGGGTCACACGCCCCTGCAGTTCCTGAAGGGTTTTAAGGTAATGGGCCTGACGCTTCAGGATGGTATCCAGGGCGCCACTGGCCTCCCCTGCCGCCGCCAGTGAGCAATAAAGCGGGCCAAAACTGGGGCTCACCCGGTTAAGCGCATTTGAGAAGCTGTTTCCATCCCGAACGATCTGGCGCAGCTTGATCGAAGCGATCTTGAGATTTCCGAGTTCCTGGCGGCCCTCCATCGATCGCAGGGCGGGTTCCAGCTGCAATCCGGCTGCCAGCATGTCACTGAGTTCCTCGGTGAAGAGGACCACATCAGATCGCTTGAGCTTGATGGGGCCCTCCGGAATCTCCTCTTCAGCGGCGGACGCAGCGCTGGGGGAACGTTCCCCTCTCGTTTTCTCCCCCGCGACCGGGGCGGCCTCCGGTTTGCGGTCGGTTCCCTTCCCGGTGTCGGTCACCTTCACCGGTTGCAGACCCTGTAGATCCAGCATGCGCAATGCTTCCCGACGATCATTTGCTTCGATCTCACCGTTGGTGACCGCTCCGCCCCTCAGGGCTTTGTAGGCAAAAAGTGGCATGGCGAATTATTATTCTCAGCTCGCCTACTCCTCTCCTCCCCCGAGATCAGAGCTGGTTACCGAAATTACTTCCTCAATGGTGGTTTCGCCCTGCATCACCTTGGACCAACCATATTCCCGCATCGGTTCATACCCTTCCTTGACCGCCAGGGCCTTCACCTCGCTGGCCGGGACTCCGTGCGCGATGAGGTCCTGCATGGGCAGGGTCAGCAGCACGATCTCGTATATGGCCAGGCGGCCCGAGAAACCGGTGTGACGGCAATGATCACATCCAACCGACTCATAGGGGGTTCCCGCTATACCAGGTGGAATTCCCAGCGCGCGTTTTTCCTCATCGGTCAGGGAGACTGGTCGCCGACAACTCTGGCAGAGGCGACGAACGAGACGCTGGGCAAGAAAGGCCCTTACCGCGGCGGACAGAAGGAATGGCTCCACCCCCATGTCGGTGAGACGGCCGATACCACCCAGGGCATCGTTAGTATGGAGTGTGCTGAACACAAGGTGTCCCGTCAACGAGGCCCGAATGGCGATTTCCGCGGTTTCCAAATCGCGAATCTCCCCAATCATCACTATGTCCGGGTCAGCCCGGAGAATGGAGCGCAGACCACTCGCAAAAGTGAGCCCGATCTCGGATTTCACCGCTATCTGCATCACCCCATCAAGTTTGTTCTCCACCGGGTCCTCGATTGTCACAATCCTCGTCTCCGGTGCATTGACCTCCGACAGGAAGGAATACAGAGTAGTCGACTTTCCCGATCCGGTTGGACCGGTAATCAGAATGATGCCATTGGCGAGCTTGAGAAGGCGATCGATCTTCTCCTTTACCTCCGCTTCAAGAGAAAGCATCTCCACATTGAATCTCTGCTGGTTCAGAAGACGGAGACTCACGCTTTCTCCTTCCACCGTAGGCACCGTGGCGACCCGCACGTCGATCCCGGATCCCTCAAAGGACAAATTGATCCGTCCATCCTGTGGCAAACGCCGCTCCGCAATGTCGAGACGCGACATGATCTTCAGGCGTGCGATCACCGAGCTTTGCAGGGCTTTGATGTTCTCGGGCACTGCGATATCCACCAGCACACCGTCCACCCGGTAGCGGATGCGCAGATTTTCCGCAAGAGGCTCGACATGGATATCCGTGGCCCGTTGGTCGAGGGCCTCCCGGATAATCTGGTTCACGAACTTGACCACGCTGGCCTCCTCGTCCTCGTCCTCGTCGATTACGCTGGCCTCGTCCTTCTGCTCAAGATTGTCATAGTCGAGATCCCGGCCCTCCAGAATCTGCTCGAACGTGTCGGCTCCAACCCCGTAGAGACGGCGCAGACCGTCATGAACCCTGCGCCGTGAAGCCATCCGCCACACGATGGGCATGTCCACGGCCTGCACCGCGGCCTGACGGGCGGCGAGATTGAACGGGTCATATGTTACGATCACGAGACGCTGGGTGCCATGCTCCTCGCTCCCCTCGAACTCGACCGGCAGGATCCGATGGCGCAAGGCAACCTGAGGTCCGCAGATCTTCCTGAGCGGGAGAGGCTCAAGCGGCGCCGGGATCTCATCCAGCCAATGGAGTCCAATGGCTGCGGAGAGACTTCGCATATAAGGTTCCTCGTCGACCATCTCCGCATCGAGGATGTCATCCAGGGGACTCCGTTGTCCGGCTGCAGCAGCAACAATTACCTCCGAGAGACCGTCAATATCACGGCATCCTGTGTTCCTGGCCGGGCCAATCAGCAATTCTGTCATATCAATGCGTCTGAGTGATAATGCCGCTGAACCCCGTCGCTGTCACTACTTTCACGGCATTATACGGGGAGCAGCTGCCAATACTGGCAAACGGGTGGGAAGGCAGCTCTTCTGCTCCTCTCATGCGGAGAGTTGACCGGAATTCCGCATCATTTTTATCAAGTGGTACGGTTTTCTTCGATTCTCCTAATCTTCCTGATCCGCAAGATAACGCTCCGCTTCCAGCGCGGCGGCGCATCCCTGACCCGCAGCGGTGATGGCCTGGCGGTAATAATGATCCGCTACATCGCCCGCGGCATAGAGCCCGGGTGTCTTTGTCGCGGTCTTTCCGGGAAGCTGGAGGATGTAGCCACCCTCGTCGAGGTCCGCGAGACCATTGAGGAATCCACTGTTCGGAACGTGCCCGATGGCAATGAAAACACCTTTCACCTCAAGGGCTCCCTCCTCCCCGGTTTCCCGGTTGCGGATGCTCACTGACTCCATCTTGCCATCCTCTCCGGGATGGTAGGCTGTGAGTTCGCTGTTCCAGACTGGTTCAATCTTCTCATGGGCGAGCGCCCGCTCGGCCATGATCTTGGAAGCCCGGAGTTCATCACGCCGATGGACGAGGTAGACCCTGGTGGCGAACCTGGTGAGAAAGGTTGCCTCCTCGCAGGCAGAGTCTCCACCTCCAATCACCGCCACCGGCATGTCCCTGTAGAAGGCCCCGTCGCAGGTCGCACAGGTGGTCAACCCATTCTTGCCATTCTCTTCGTTGGGCAATCCAAGAAGGCGGGGACGGGCTCCGGTAGCCACAATCACAGTCCTTGCTTCAAGTTGCTCCTCCCCACAGTGCACCACGAAGGTTCCGTCATCCACCCTGTCGACCCGGTCTACCGTCCTGTATTCGATGCGGGCTCCGAATTTTTCGGCCTGTTGTTGCATGCCGAACATGAGGGTCGAGCCGTCCACCCCCTGCGGGAACCCCGGGTAGTTCTCAACCTCGCTGGTCGTGGTCAACTGCCCGCCGATCTGATCCCCGGCAAGGACGATGGGTTCCAAGTTTGCCCGTGCCGTGTAGATGGCGGCTGTCCAACCGGCGCAACCGGTCCCGATAATGATAACGTTCTCCATGGAGGTTTGATGATTAAGCGCTCTTTGCGCCTCTTCGGCGGGACTGTGCTCCCTCCCCGCCTCGATAACCAATCGCAAATGATCTAATTACCGCTTTTCGCCTTTTCGGTCGCTATCCACGCCCGGTCGGCACCGGAGAGATTGTTTTCCTTTGCACTGAGACGCTTGCCATCAGGTTCGACCAGGATCATGTCCCCTCCACGGTATCGGGCCAGCTTCGCAAAGACTGTCCGCCCCCGGGCATCCTTCCACTCCCGATAGCCACGCCGTTCCATGCTATCCTGCCACTTCCGGTGAAGTTGGACAGCACGCCCGGCATCGTTCTTCAGCCGGGCCAGATAAAAGTCGAAGTAGCTCTTCTTGTAGCCCCGGTAGCGGGACACCACGGTCCCATCCGGGTTCATGACAAGCACCGTGGGAAGGCCCAACACCCTGTAGCGTTCCTTGAGAGCCTGCAGGTAGTTCTCTTTACGCACCCTGTCGTCCATTGCGGAGCGACCTGGCCCCCCACTCCGTCCCTTCACATTGAAATCCAGTCGCACCCGAACTACCGATCCTGACGCCCACTGTTTGAACGGAGCCTTGGAGAAGACCTCGGCATCCAGGGAGCGGCAGAGCGGACTGAACTGCGTATCGGTGAACCAGACGAGTATGGGTTTTCCCTCGCGCATGGCCGTCCGCCGGGCTTCCGAGTAACTGGTGAGCCAGGGCCCCCTGCGGGAACTCTCGGCCATGACCTCTTCCAACCCCTCCAACCCTTTTTCGGGGTTGTCGGGGTCTGTCCACATCAGATCTTTCTCCCGGTCCCGGATCCGATCCGCACTCTCCGGCGTTAACTCAGAGGCATCCTCAAGAGTCACCTTGACCTGGGCATTGCCTCTCCCTCCACCGCGCTGGAACATGGAGGGGACCTGGAAAGCTTCCGCCGGACTGGGTTCAGGTTTCCCCTGCGACAGCCGTTGAATCCGGCTGCAGGAAGAGATCAGTCCAGCTACGAGGGAAACCACCAGCAACCCTGTCGAGGTCCTCATCACGCACATAGCCTACCTCGAAACAGGCTTCAGGCAAGACACCCAATTGTCATTGCCCCTGCAAAGGCGGAGCTTAAAGTCCCTCCCCAACGATGACCAGCGCGCGCGCCCTTCTCCTGTTAGCCCTCATCCTCCTCTCAGGACTGGGCCCTGCCTCCGCGGCCAGCGATCAGGAGCCGTCCTACCCCAGGGGGGGGAAGTGGAAGCTCGAGAAGGATCAGCACGCCCATTTTCCCCTGCCCCTGCCGGCCTACACCGATCCCGACCATGTGGCCTTTGAAGGAAAGGACAACACCCTCTGGGAAAAGCTCAGGAAAAGGGCAGTTGCGCAGCACCATTTCAATCTGATCGCAACCATCATCTTTGCCTGCGCCATTCTTCACACCTTCCTCTCGGGAGTCTTCAAGGAAAGGGCTCACCTCCATGAGGCCCGGCACCGCAAGGTGATCGAGGAGAAGAGGCGGAGGGCGGTTGATAAACCGGAGGAAGACGCCAAGGATGACGTCTCCTTCCGCGCCTGGTTCTTCCATACCCTGGGAGAGGTTGAGGCTGTCTTTGGCATCTGGGTCATCGCCCTCGCGGGAGCGATTGTCTGGTGCCAGGGCATCGCCCCCGGAAACGGGTTCCTGCACGGAATCGAAGAGGTCCAGCACTACCTCGGTCACGACGTCACCTACACCGAGCCGCTCTTCGTCATTGTCATCATGGCCATCGCCGCCACCCGACCCGTCATCCGGCTCTCTGAAGCCTGTGTCAACAGGGTGGCCTGCCTTTTCGGTGGCACCCCGGCGGCGTGGTGGTTCTCCACCCTGACCCTCACTCCCCTCCTGGGTTCCTTCATCACCGAACCGGCGGCCATGACCATTGCGGCCCTCCTGCTCGCCAAAAGGTTCTACTCCCTGAAACCAAGTTCCACCTTCGCTTATGCCACCATCGGTCTTCTGTTCGTGAACGTCTCCGTCGGTGGCACCCTCACCCATTTTGCAGCCCCTCCGGTCCTCATGGTGGCCGAACGATGGGATTGGGACATGGGGTTCATGATCACCAATTTCGGCTGGAAGGCCATCCTCGGCATCGTCCTCTCCAACTCCCTCTATTTCCTTCTCTTCCGCAGGCAATTCTCCGATCTTGAGAATCCTCCCAGCCCACATGATCCGAATCAGCCCACGCGCTGGGAGGAGCGGGAGGATCCCATTCCTCCCGTCATAACCGCCATTCACCTTCTTTTCCTCGGCTGGACGGTCTTCATGGCACACTATCCCCCGCTTTTCCTCGGCGGATTCCTCATTCTTCTGGGTTTCACCGAGGCTACCGGTCACCACCAGAACGACGTCAGGATGCGCATGCCCCTCCTGGTGGGATGTTTCCTGGCTGGGCTGGTGGTACACGGCGGATGCCAGGGTTGGTGGATTGAGCTCCTCCTCACCACCTTTCATAATGAGTGGATTCTCATGAGCGGAGCGGCCATCCTTACTGCCTTCAACGACAATGCGGCGGTCACCTACCTTGCCTCCCAAGCCCCCCAGCTGGCCGACGCCGCCAAGTATGCCGTCGTTGCCGGTGCCGTCACCGGCGGCGGACTCACCGTGATTGCCAATGCCCCGAATCCAGCCGGCCAGGCTATCCTGGGCCGATTCTTCCAGGGTGGTGTTTCCCCGGCCAAACTGGCCTTGGCCGCCCTCCTTCCCACAATCATCGTCGGGATGGCATTCATGCTCCTATAATCCCCCGCCATGTTCACTGGACTGATCGAAGCAACCGGGCACGTCGCCTCGCTTGAAGCGCTCGGCGAGCAGGCCCGTCTGGTGGTTGAGATTCCCTTCGCGGATTCCCTCGCCATCGGGGAAAGCGTGTCCATCAACGGATGCTGCCTCACGGTGGCGCACCAGGAGGGCGGCACTGCTGGATTTGACGTCCTTAGCCAGACCCTCTCGGTCACCTCGCTGGACGGCTTGCGGAACGGTGATCTGGTCAACCTGGAGCGGGCCCTCCCGGCAGACGGACGTCTTGGTGGACATTTCGTGCAGGGACATGTCGACGGCACCGGTGAAATCATCGATCTTTCTTCCCACGGTCAGGACCACCGCTACGAAATGACGCTCCCCCCGGACGTGATGCGCTACTGCATTCCCCGCGGCTCCCTGGCAGTGGACGGGATCTCCCTGACCATTGCCGAACTCCGGGAAAAATCCGCCCTCTTCTGGATCACGCCTCATACCTTCGAGGCCACCAACCTCCAGTCAGCCCGTCCCGGCCAGCGGGTCAATCTGGAAGCGGACATCCTGGCCAAGTATGTCGAGAGCCTCGGACGCCAGAACGGTCCATCCTGATTTCAGCATCTAGCGGGGGGCCAGCAGTTCGAAGGGCCACCCCGGGATGTTCCGGAGGATCCAGAATGCGACGATGATCACCGGCAGGGACCACGCCAACTGCCCCGGCAATCGCACCCGGGGTCCCCGGTAACCTTCCCCGATCACCCATGCCGTCGATTCCAGCACTACCCCGATAACCAGGAAGGGGAGCAGGATCATCAGCAGGGGATTCTTCCGGAAGGCCTCCCCTGGTTCGAGATTAGTCAAGGCATGGGCCGCCCGGGTCGCGCCGCACCCGGCGCAATACAATCCGGTGACCTCCCGGAACATGCACCTCGGGAAATAGGCTTCCCCTGCCTCTGGATCATTTCCCCGGATATAGCAGAGCCCCAGCAGACCCAGGACCCCCAGTGCCAGCAGCAATGTCGGACGCTGTTTCACTGTCCTGCTGCGGGAATCCCGAGCATCATGATCGTCTGCCCAAGCGTTTCGACATACTCAAGCCCCATAATTCTCGAATTAGGCAACGCGAACAATAATGAACACAATCACAAGCGCGCTCAGCACCGTTACCACATAGCCGAGGATCAACCCTGCCAGGGCCATTCCCTCTCCCCCCTCGCTCCCTTCCGCATTTCGAATCTGTCGACGTGCGATATGGCCACATATGATCGCAGGAACTGATGTGAGGATCGCCGCCCCAAACACACCTATGATTCCCAGGACCATGCTGGCAATCGCCATCCCGTTGAGAGCAGGTGCAGAAGCTCTCGCATAAGCGCTGCCAGCAACAGGTTGCGGAACACCCCCCTGGGGGATTTGCGAGCCGCCCGGAGGGGCCACGATTCCAGCAGACTCAACAACTCCGGCAGACTCAAAATCATTGATCGCAGCTGCGGGCTTCCAGTCGGCCATCCCCTCCCGCCAGACCAGGTCGGTGGAGGCGATCTCTCCCGACGCAATCATGCTCTTGAGGGCTGCACCGGACACCGGTCCTTCCCGTTTCCCTTTCTTCGCATAGTACCATTCCATTATCTTATCTGGTTGTTCCAGGCGACGAGACTCAACTGGTTCACAGCCACCCCAGTCGCACACTGATTATTACTGACGAACCCGGGCTGGAGCCAGCAAGATATCGGACCCCTCCCCGGGCGGCTCCTGGTCCGGTTATTCCCTCTGCCGCAGTTCCGGCCCTGCTGTCCCTTCACGAGAAGGCCTACTCCGCTTCTCGCCCCCACTGCCCAGGGTCTCTCGTGATCAGTCGCCGCCTGTCCGCCGTTATCAGGAGTTCCCGAGAAACCGTCAGGAAATCTCCGTCAACACTCCGATTAAAACCCCACCAACCATTAACCCTGTTCCTACATAGCCCAGGATAAGGCCCGCCAAGGCCATCCCATCACCCCCCTGCATGCCTCCTGCCTTCCGTATCTCACCCCGGGCCACATGTCCCATTATGATCGCTGCAATTGAGGCGATCACGGGAATCCCACAAAGGCATGGAGCGGACAACCCTACAATCCCGCATACCATGCTGACAACGGCCGAGGAATTGTTTGGAGGGGCCGCGGGAGGGATCTGCCCACCGGGGACACCCGGCGGAAGGGCCTGCGGAATCTGGGAACCACCTGGAGGGGCCACAATTCCCGCAGGCTCAACAACTCCCGCAGACTCGAAATCATTGATCTCAGCTGCGGGCCTCCATTCGGCCATACCCTTGCGCCAGACCAGGTCGGCAGAAGCAATCTCTCCCGACACAATCATGCTCTTGAGCGTCGCGCCGGACACCGGTCCTTCCTGCCTGTTGTTTTTCGCGTAATACCATTCCATCGCCTGCCACAATTAATCCACTTCGGGAGGACTGCTTGTCAAGACCTTCCACGCCCCTGAGAAAGAACCCCCAAGGGGTTATCCTTACGGCGCGGACGGGAGGGGCGCAGGAGTGGGAGTTGACGGATAACTGGCCGCCGCATCCACTGCAACCCAGATCATCACGATAATGAACCCAATCGCAAGCACGCTCAGCACCGTTACCATATAGCCGAGGATCAACCCCGCCAGAGCCATTCCCTCTCCCCCTACCCGTCCTTCCGCATCTCGAATCTGTCGACGTGCGATATGGCCGCATATGATCGCAGGAACTGAGGTGAGGATCGCCGCCCCTGCCACGCCTATGATTCCCAGGACCATGCTGGCGATCGCCATCCCGCTGGGAGCAGGTCCAGAAGCCCTCGCATAAGCGCCACCAGCAACAGGTTGCGGTATATACCCACCGCTTACACCCGCCATCACCTCGGCTATCTGATTGGCCGGAATCCAGTCCGGCATGCCCCTGCTCCAGATCTCGGTGGTCACCGGAAGGGACTGCCTCTGAAGAAGTCCCTGTAACTCTTCTTTCGAAACCGGTCCCACTTGCTGGCCGTTTTGCAGGTAATACCACATACGCTCCTCCTTTTTTACCCCAACTGGTGAGAAACCGGAAGCCGGAAGACCGCATACCGGATCACGAAGGCGACTACTCCCTCCGGGGCGGTTTGCGTATGGAGAGCAACCCGGTGGCCTCCGTGTCCACAGGAACAATCTCTTCCGCCCCGCCAGCCTCCAGATCCCCTGGTTTCGTCACGATTTCAAGATCGGGCTCCTGGATCCCGTCATCAACCTGTCTCAGTTGCTCATCAAAAAGCGCCAGTCTGTGGGATGCTTCGGCCTTGGGTTCATTCCGAGGAACCTGAACCACGAGCGCCCCGTTCTGCTGGACCGCGGTCAACAGGTTTCGATTCTCCCGGAACATGAATCCTACCGCCACCACGGACACGACCAGAAGACTGCAAACCGCTGCCATTGCCATGCCACTGCGGCGTGAAGTCCGGGACAGGTAATTGGTGAAATCCTGTTCAGCTTCCCGCAGTTGAACGAATGACTCGTTCATGAAGCGCCCGGAATCCGAAACGCGTTCACCGAGCAACTCCATGTTCTTGGCACTGAGCTGGTTGGCCTGATCCATCCCGGTAAGAGTTTTCCCAAGCTTCTCGAAAGTCTCCTCCACGTGCGTCATCGTGTGCCCCATCCGATCCAGGGAACGTATCATCAGACCATCCTTTTCCGCCCTTTGCTCAAGGGTCTTCCTCAATCCCGTCAAGGTGCGACCGGTCTCAGCCTGGCACTCACTCATCGATTGAAGGCTCTCCACTGCAACGGGGAGAGGCGTGAGGGTCTTCATCAGTCCCTTCCGATCGCTGTGCTCACCTTCAAGACGATCGCGTATGGATCTCATCAGGCCGACCATTTCGGTCGCTCCCTGTCGCAATGTCTCGAGTTGCCGGTCACGTTTATTAGGACGTTTCCAGAACTTCCACCGAGGCCCGGTTGGAATCGTCGTCCCCGCGGCATCCTCTGCGTCCCTGTCAAGGCGTTCCACCCGGGCCAGGACACTCGGTCTGCGCCCCTGCCCAGACTCCGCACCCTCACCATCCTGACTCCCTTCCGGCGAAGCCTCCGCGATAACAGCCTTCGGCTTGCTTGTCTCTACACTGTCCTCGTCCTCCTTGGTCGGGAGGGGAGCGAGGGTTTCTTCAAAGGGGTCTGGTTCCAAGGGGGGGGCGGCGTCACTCATCTCGCAATTCGCGAAAAGAATATTAAGAAAAGTTAACTAAATCAAGCCGGGATCTCTGATTCTCTTCCAGGAAGACCCTTTCGATCCGACAAGTTACTCCCACTCAAGAGGATCGAGACCGTAAAAGCGTTTCATTTGCTCGTAGACACCCTGGTGCTCCCTCGCCAGTTGCTTGGGCTTCTCAAAAAAAGTCTCCGTGGCAACCGCAAAGAACTCGGCGGGATTCGTGGCCCCGTAATCGTCCAGCACCGTCCGGGCTCCCCTCTCCACCCTTGTCCGCAGCTTTTGATAAGAGGCCCTCATCGCCTCGGTCCATTCCGGATAATCACTCCGACTCTTCAATACCGGGAGCCCATCGGCCCGCCCGTCAAATTGATCCAGTTGGTGGGCAAACTCATGGAGGACGACGTTCCGTCCGTCCTCCGGATTCCTGGATCCCTGCCGCACACTCTCCCACGAGAGCACGACACTTCCATTCCGCCAGCTCTCGCCTAGTCGTATGCTCTCCACCCCCATTTCGTCCCGGACCTGATAGGCATCGGGATAGATCAGCACACTGCGCAACCGGCCGAAGTGGTCGTAGCCGCTCTCCAGCAGCAAGAGGCAGGCCTGAGACGCAATGGTCAACTGCATCTCAGGAGTCACTTCGTCCAGATGTCCGCAGGGTTCGAATCCAATCTCGTGGATGAAGCCCTGGGCCAATCCCTCGAGCTTATGCTGGAGGCCAGCCGGCATGCGCGCATAAAGCGGAACCTTCTCGTGAAGGAGGACCCGTTCCTCTTCGCCCAGGGGCATGGCCCGCACCTCACCCCGGCGACGGTTTCTCATCCATCGATGAACTCCGCCCACCAGCAGGACCACTACCATGATAGCGATGATTACTCCAAATGCCTTCATTCGCGTTCGCCCGCATTCCAGGCCGTCAACTGCTTATAAGTGATTCCGCTTCCACCAAAAAGGTCCAAGGCACTCCCAACGGTCACGTCGACCCTGCCCCCGCTGCACTCTTCCACCAGTTTGAGGTCCCTCATGTTCGCCACCCCTCCGGCATAGGTCATGGGGCTTCCTCCCCATGACCCGAGAAGTTCGACCAGATCCGCATCGATCCCCTCACACTTCCCTTCCACGTCGGCGGCGTGCACCAGGAACTCCGCACAGTCACCTCTCAGACGGTCAAGCAGTTGAGTGGTGATCTCCAGATCGGTGAGGGTCTGCCACCGATTCATCGCAACCGTCCACCCGCCGGCCCTGCGTCGTGAACTCAGGTCCACCACGATCCGTTCCGCCCCGATCTCGCGTGAGAGCGCTCGGAGACGCTCCGGAAGAAATCGACCCTCTTCATCAAAGAGCCACGAAGTGACAATGACATGGCTGGCTCCTGCCTCCAGCCAGGCGGCCGCATTCACAAGCGTGATTCCGCCCCCCACCTGAAGACCTCCGGGCCACTCTGCCAGCGCCCGGCGCGCGGCCTCTTCATTCCCTGGTCCAAGCATGATGACATGCCCGCCCGCCAGATCATCCTTCCGGAATTTCCCAGCAAACCAACCGGCATCCTGCCCGGAGACGAAATTTTCCTCCGGTGCGGAACCGTCGTCACGAAGAGATCCCCCCACGATCTGCTTCACCTTACCGTCGTGCAGGTCAATGCATGGCCGAAATTTGGTCATAGCCAGTGCGTGAAAATGATCATTTATTCACAGAAAGCCAAATCACAATGCGCACCCCCATCCTTTCCCTGCTTCTGCTCGGCCTCGGCGCGTACTCTTCCCCTGGACAGGAAAAGCCCCCCCCCGAGGGCATGGTCTGGATTCCCGGGGGGAGCTTCACCCGGGGATCAGACCATAAATTCAAGCAGACCCGAGCCGAATATCCGGAAGAGGCCCCCGTTCATTCCGTGACGGTAGACGGATTCTGGATGGATCTCACCGAAGTCACCAACCGCCAGTTCATGGAATTCGCCAAGGCGACCGGCTACCAGACCCAGGCCGAGCGTGGCTGGGATCCCAAGGATTTTCCCAACGCTCCTCCCGATCAACTCAAGGGCGGAGCACTTCTTTTCAAGTCTCCTCGCGCCAAGGTGGAGCTGTTTCGTCCCGGTGCCGAGTGGCAGTGGTGGCAATTCATACAGGGTGCCAACTGGCGGCATCCGCAGGGTCCGGCTTCCAGCATCAAGGACCGGATGAGTCATCCAGTTGTCTGCATCACTCACGAAGACGCGCTTGCCTATTGCAAATGGGCCGGAAAGCGGCTTCCCACCGAGGCCGAATGGGAACGCGCGGCCCGGGGAGGCCTTGATCACAAACTTTTCATGTGGGGTGACGAGCCGCAGCTCGGGGGGAAATGGCTGGCCAACGTGTTCCAGGGGGAATTTCCGAACATCAACACCGCCAAAGACGGTTTCCCGGGCACCTCACCCGCAAAATCCTTCCCCCCGAACTCCTACGGACTCTACGACATGGCCGGAAATGTATGGGAGCACTGCGCTGATCTCTATCGACCGGACTACTACGCAACCTTCGTCAAACTCCCGGAACCAAAGGCCAATCCCAAGGGCCCCGACAACCCGGTAAGCCAGCCCATGGTGCAGGAATTTCTCCAGAGCAAGGCCTATCCCGCCGAGAAACCTTTCCACCGACTGGCCTGGCTCTGGGTCACCAAGGGAGGATCTCATCTCTGCCACCACACCTACTGCCTGCGCTATCGACCGGCCGCCCGGCACTACTCGGAGTCCCTCTCGCCCACCAATCACACCGGATTCCGCTGTGTTCGCTCCAAGTGACGTGATCCCGCCCAGGACCGCCTGCCTACGCCTTCCTCCCCACTGCCCGTGTCCTGGCTGAAGTCTCACACTTTCCATCACCGGGAATTCGCCGATCTGGAAATCCTGTGCCGGGCCAAGGAGAGATCCGGCCTGCGCATCTCGCTCTGCATACCCACTCTTAACGAGGAAACGACCATCGGGAAGGTAATCGTGGGCCTCAAGAGCGAGCTCATGGATCGCTTCCCGCTCGTTGACGAGTTGGCCGTCATTGATTCCGGTTCGACCGATCGCACGGCGGAAATCGCCACCTCCTACGGTGCCGACTTCTACCACTCCGCCGACATCCTCCCTTCCCATGGCTTCAACCGCGGCAAGGGTGAAAACCTCTGGAAGGCGGTCTACCAGCTCCAGGGCGACATCATCTGCTACGTGGATGCCGACATCGCCAACATCCACCCGCGCTTTGTCTACGGACTTATCGCCCCCCTGATCCTGAATGAGGACATAGGCTACGTGAAGGCCTTCTACGAACGCCCGATCGTCCAACCTGCCGGGGACATCCGGAACAGCGGCGGGGGCCGGGTCACCGAGATCCTCGTCCGCCCGCTCTTTTCACTCTTCTATCCGGAACTGACCCAGCTCTTCCAACCTCTTTCCGGTGAGTATGCCGTCCGCCGCAACCTCCTTGAGAGGATCCCCTTCCCGATTGGTTATGGCGTGGAGACCTCGCACATTCTGGATGTTTACACTCACTGGGGCATGGGCGCATTCGCACAGGTTAATCTTGAACGAAGAGTGCATCGCAACCAATCCACCGCCGCCCTCGGAAGGATGTCCTTCGGGATTCTGCAGTCTTTCCTCAGCCGGCTCCACAAGGATGGCAAGGTCGCCGTCGCCGCTGAGATCTCCAACATCTACCGGGCTCTGGAAATTAGCGGAGCCCACTATCAGGAAGTCACCACCGAACTCGTGGAAGAAGAACGTCCGCCCCTTATCAACCTCCCGGATTACCGCCTGAAATTTCCTCTCCGAGCCTCCCCCCGGGATGAACAGGTCCAGCCCGGAGATCCTTCCCTCGACCTTCCCCGCCCGGGAACCCGGTAGAATGGAAAGGAGGTTTATCTGACCATGTCCGTTGCTCTCATTCACTACCACCTGCGTCCTGGTGGGGTGACGCGGGTGATCGAAGCACAGTCGGAAGCTCTCTCACGAGCCGGGATCGCGCACGTCATCCTGTCGGGCACCGCATACGAGGGATCGGCCCGGCTTCCGGTGACCGTCGTTCCCTCCCTGGACTACCACAAGGACTATGGACGGGAGGGAGCAGACAGCTCGCAACTCTTCAGCGGACTGCGACAGGCTGCCGGTCAGGCCCTCAATTCCGAACCGGCGTGCTGGCATCTCCACAACCCGACCCTGGGGAAAAATGCTCTTTTCCCCGGACTCGTTGCCGAACTGGCCGGAAGTCGCGTGCCTCTCGTCCTCCATCTCCATGACCTTGCAGAGGATGGGCGACCGGAGAATTACGAAAATCTGGTCACCCACGAGCATCTCTATCCCCTCGCCCCACAGATCCGCTACCTGACTCTCAACCCGCGCGATCAGGCCATCCTGCTGGCCTCCGGAGTCCCACCGAAACAGATCTCGCTGCTTCCTAATGCCATCCAAGCACCGACAGAATTCCCCCGCCCAACCCGTGAGCCTGGTGCCCCCTTTGTCTTTTATGCCGTGCGGGGAATTCGCCGCAAGAATCTCGGGGAGTTCTGTCTCCTCTCCGCCCTTGCGCCTCCCGGAACCTCCTTCGCCCTGGCCCTCCCGCCAGACAATCCCACCTGGCATCCGATCTATGATCAATGGACCCGGGCGGCAAAGCAATACCATCTCCCCATCAGGATGGGGGTCGTAGGGCGCTCATCGCCCAGCGATAACATGGATTCCTCCTACGCGAGCTGGCTGTCCCATTCCACCCATCTCGTCACCACCTCCATCGCGGAAGGCTTCGGACTCTCCTTTCTTGAACCTCTGGCCCTGGGGAAACCTCTCCTGGGACGGAATCTGCCTGAAATCACCTCCCGCTTCGTGCCCGACGACGTGAGCCTCGGAGCTCTCTATCAGGAGATCCTGATCCCGCGCACCTGGGTGAACGAAAACCACCTGCGCACCCTCCTTCGCGATCATCTCCTCCGCCTGTATCACTCCTGCGGAGAATCACTTCCCGACCGCATCGTGACCGAAACTCTTGCGACACTTGACCGGGGCAAGTTTCTCGACTTCGGAAATCTCCCCGAGGAACTGCAACTGGAAATCTTTCCCCGTGCCCTCGTCTCCCCCGGAGATCTCCTGATCAACAGCGGTGGCTTCTCCGTGCCCGCCACCGAGTGGCTGGCCGCCGCCTTGGAACATCATGTTCCCCCTGCCGCCCCCGAAGCTCTCAAACCCTATTCCGTTACCCGCTACGCCGAAGCGCATCAGGACCTCTACCGTGAACTCGCCGCCGCGACCCCGGAAGCCCCCACCTGGCTCAACCGGCGGGCGGTCCTTGGACAGTTTCTCAAGCCGGAGCGCTTTCACTTCCTGCGATCCTGAAGATGAATCCTGCCGCCATTCAAATCATCCGGGAACTCTCCCGGGAGATGAAACCTGTTCCCACCTCCTGTGACCCGGTCCTGCCCAGCTTCCCGGGCATCAGGGCTGTTATCTTCGACGTCTACGGCACCCTCTTCATCTCCTCCTGCGGAGACCAGCGTCCCCAGACAGAGTCACCCCGCAAAGATCCCCTCCGGCCCATCCTCAAAAAACACGGAATCACGTCCCCTTCCGGAAACCGTTCCCTCACCGACCGACTCCACGACCTTGTCAGCCGGGAACACGCAGCCGCCCGCGACCGGGGCATCAGATACCCCGAAGTTGAAATCCGTGATCTCTGGAGCGAACTGCTGAACCTGCCTCGTGGCCCGGAACTCGAACATGCAGCCCTTGCCTGCGAGTGCATCACCAACCAGGTCTGGCCCATGCCAGGAGCCTCCGAAACCCTGGCCACTCTGCGCAGCAGGGGGTTGACCCTCGGCATTGTCTCCAATGCCCAGTTCTACACCCCCCTCCTTTTCCCGGCCCTCCTGGGCCGGGATCTCGAAGAACTGGGTTTCGCGGAGGACCTTTGTCTCTTTTCCTACCGGCATGGCGTCGCCAAACCGGGACCTGCTCTCTACCGGATCCTCCACGAAAGGCTGACTCAACGGGGCATCGCTCCTGCCGAAACCCTTTACCTCGGCAATGATGCCCACAAGGACATCCACCCCGCCGCCGAACTCGGCTTCCACACCGCCCTCTTCGCCGGTGACAATCGCTCCCTGCGGTTGCATTCTGACCAGACCGCCCTGCACTCCCCCGATGCCCTGATCACCACCCTCGCGCAGTTGCCGGACTTGCTTGTTCCGGTCTGAAACAGGCTTGCTCTGATCCCCGCGGATTCACCCGCGGCATCCTCGCCCCTGCTCTCTCAATGCAGGAGATTCACATCTTCTCCAAGCGATGGGATGATGTCGGCCAGGTATCATGCGGAGACTGGCACTCTGAGGCGAATCGTGGAGAGCCATTGCCGGGGACCCAGATTCAGACCGTCGTGCACAGAAGCCCCTGAAACGTCTTCAACAATTCAGAACAGGGCTGATTAAGACGCCGGGGGCTGGATCTTCTCGACGATCGTGCCCCCCGTGGGATCGGTCAGGATCCGGACCCGGTCCTCCGCACGGAGATCCCGGATCCCCCGGGCCCGCTGGAGCACGGTGACCAGTTCGCCCCCGTCCTTCCTGATCCGGATTTCAAAGGCGGTCTTGCCCGCAAATTTCTCACCCAGTCCGCCCAGCAACCCGCCGATCACTGCGCCCTCGAAGGCCGCGCCATCATCAGAACCGATCAAAGCACCTGCGATCACGCCGCCGACCACTCCGTCGCCATCATCCGGGGAATCGTTGTAGGTGACCTTCCTGATACTGACCACGGCCCCGAATTCCTCCTTGTAGGACTTCTGCAACTGCATCGAGGTCGCGGGAGTGGTCGCCGTCTGACACCCGCCGACGAGAAGCAGGATTCCCGCTAACGAGAGGATGATTGCTGCCTTCTTCATGACGCCATTATATAAGATCCTTGGGGTGGTTGGTGAATGTTTTTTTCACCAGCTGATCGGGAATTACTCCTCTGTCGCCGCAGCAAACTCCCTCACCCTTTTCTGGCTCTCGGCATCGAGATTGGCGATCGGGTAGTTGTAGGTCTTGCCGTTGGCCATCTTGAGGACAGCCTTATCACCCTTTACCTCCAGAAGCGTGGCTTCAATCTTCTTCCCAGACTTGTTGGTCCACACCCCGACGAGGGACTCCTTCGTGGGTGACTCTGAGTCCTCTCCGGACTCAGGCTTCCCGGGCTCAGGTTCGTCGGACTCAGGTTCGTCGGACTCAGGTTCGTCGGACTCAGGTTCGTCGGACTCAGGCTCGTCGCGCTTGGCCACCTGGCCAATAGAACCGGACTCCTCTTCGCCTTCCGCCTCCGCCGCGGCCGCTGCCGCCTGTTTCTCCAGCATCACCTCGAACACCGTCTCGGACAGGGTTCTAACACTTCCGTCCGACATGCCCACCATCCGCTCTCCAGCCTCCGCCTTCGGACTGTGGAGGATGATCCTCTCTGCGTCCTTCCGGGGCACCACCCCTGGAACGTAAGCCCAAGGCCGAGACTTCCCATCCTCGCACTGCATGAACAGGATTTTACTTCTTTTCCCGGCAACATCGATAAGTTCGAGCTCCTCCAGGGTGGCAGGAAAAGCCTTCTTTCTCGAGCGGTGGATGTAGGTCTGAAGCGCCCTCAGGACTTCGCCCATATTGCTGGCATTCTCGTCATCCGTCACGGCCTTCTTCTTTGCCCGGCGCGCCTCAATGGCGGCCTTCAATGCCGACTGAGCGAGTTTGTCCTCCAATCCATCACCCAATACCAACTCCGGTTTTCCTTCAGACCCATCGATTTCTTGTTCATCTTTTAGGGCCAGCACTCGTTCCTGCCATTCTTCCCCATCGATACGAACAAACGCCATAAAGAGATCTTTGTCCCCCTCAAGGCACTCCTCACATTGACACCAGATCTGGAATTTGCTGTCCCCAAGCGTGATTTCTGCCGGGGCTATTTCTCCTCCATTGTCGAGTTCCGCGGAGAGAGCCCTCCCCGCCTTGTCCACCGAGGTCACCGTATAGGTCATGAACTCTTCTCCCCCGATACTCACCATCGTTCCCTTCCCGGGAATATGCATTGTTGGAATCTGCTCAGTCACTGACTCCCTGGCAGAGGCCAACATCTTGGCCACTTCCTCGGGGCTCATTTCCTTGAAGAGGTCCTCATTTTCCTTCTTCTGCTGCTCGATAATCAACTCCACATCTGGCTCCCAGTAACCGATCAGCTGGCTTTCCAGGTCATCCTTCTTTCCACAGCTGGCAACCAACACCGAGATCCCCACTGCTGCCAGAACACTGCCTACCAATGAAAATATTCTCTTCATAATGCCTTAAGTCCTACCCCTTCCCAGGCTCGGGTGACAACGGGAATCTCTCCCTCCTACGTCTCTGGGGTCTCTTGTCTCAAAAGTTGGCGACTCCGAATTCCTCTCCGCAGTTAACTCATCCCCACCACTGCTGAAGTTTTTCCAACCCCATCCGGGCAACCTCCGCAGGATCCTCGGCCCAGTGTGTTTCATTGAATAATTCCAACGAGAGCCAGCCCTCGTAGCCGATTTCCCGGAGCAGGGCGCAGTAGCGCGCGAGGTCGAGATGCCCCTCCCCGGGCATCACACGGTTGTGGTCATGCTGTTCCTCCCGGGGCGGCGTGGCAGGGGCATCATTGAAATGGGAGATGGCGACCTGTTCAGGCTTGAGTTTCAGAATGGACTCCATCTCACCGCCACCGCGAAAGACGTGGTAGGGGTCAAGGATGATCGTAGCATCAGGATGACCGCAGCGTTCCACCACATCCAGCGCATCCTCAATCGTGTTGAACTGATCCACAAACCCAAGGAACTCCATGGACGGCTTCACCCCCATGGTCGCGCCAATCTCCAGCAGTTCACGGTAGCGCGCCGATCCGAGGTCATGATCGGTCTCGCCCGCTGGCGGACTGGCAATGACATAGGGCGCGCCCAGTTCCGCCGCCTGCGCCATGCGCCGTTTACATTCCTCAAGCACCACGGGATACTCCTCCGGTGGGGCATCGAACCAATCGGCAAGGTAAATGGTGGTGGGCACAATCAAGCCCTGATCGGACAGAGCGTTTCTCACATCCGCCATCGTAGCCTCACCTGCAAGGCAGGCATCAAGCTCATCGTGCCATAGTTCAATGGCACCATAACCGGCCTCCCCGACAATGCGGATCTTATCCAACAAAGGAACGGGCCGAATGGTGCTGGTATTAAAACAGCAGGGCATACCCAAGGGTAGGTCGGGAGGTGCACCTGTCAAACCGGTCACCTTGGCAGTGAACGTAGTGCCTTCCAATCACAGCCCCTGCAAAACCAAGGAAAAGTAGCGGAGCGGACGGGATTAACACGCAGCGCTCCTTTCCCATCAATGACATAGGAACCCACACACGGTTACCAACAGATCGATCGCGACAGCTTCCAATCCGGCCTCCCCATTGTAATTGCCCCTTCCATTGATCTGCCTAATATAGAAGCCCTGAAGAACAGGCACCTTAAACGAACCGGGCTCATCCTGCTGCTTGCCGGGATGGTTGGCGTGGCCATGACTGCCGCGGGCATGATCGGATCCTACAAGGAACAGGCGACCGTTTCCGCGACGACCTTGGCGGAGGATGTCAGCAACTCGCTCCTCCCTGCCACCATCGGGTGCCCGCTCGTCCTGGTCGGGTTGGCGCTCTTCCTCCTGGGCTGGTGGAACTCCCGGCCGGGAATGGCTTGATCCCGCCCACGAGAACTGCAGCTCGTCTGAGGCAAATACGACGCCCGTGCATACGAGGAGGGCGCGCCTTTCCCCAAGTGGGAAAACTGGCGGAACGGACGAGACTTGAACTCGCGACCTCCGGCGTGACAGGCCGGCGCTCTAACCAACTGAGCTACCGCTCCGCTTCAGTGGGCGCGCAAGCTAGGATGATTCGCTCCTGCAGGCAAATCTAAAATCAGGATTACCCGACCCCGAGGCCCCGCCCGAAAGGCGCTGGCACTCAACCCCTCAAGTGAGCCACCGCGGACTCAAGGCTTTCCCGGTCCTCCACGGCAAGGACCTCCACCGTCTTCCCACTGTCGATCCGCCCCATTAATCCGGTCAACACCTTGCCGGGACCAAGTTCGATGAAGAGGCGATGCCCCCGGTCAAGGAGGAGGCGCATCGATTCCTCCCAGCGCACCGATCCGGTCACCTGTGAGGTCAGGGTCTCGCGGATCCGAGCGGGGTCGCTGACTTCTTCAGCAGCATAATTACATATCACCGGAAATCGTGGCACTCCTACCCCGGTCCCAGCCAGGGCCTCCCCCAGTTTCTCCTGGGCCCCCGCCATCAGGCGCGAATGATAGGCCCCGGCTACCTTGAGTTTGCGTCCCATCCGAATGCCCCGTTCCTTGGCAAGGATCAAGGTCCGATCTATTCCCTCGCTGGACCCGGAGAGCACGATTTGTCCCGGGGCATTGAAATTGGCCACCTCCACCTCGCAATCCTCCGCCAGCCCGCGAACCGCCTCTTCTCCACCTCCAATCATGGCCGCCATCGCCCCATCGGTGATCTCACAGGCCTCGTCCATGAATGCCCCGCGCTGGGCTACCAGCCGGAGACCGTTCTCAAAGTCAAAGGTCCCCGCCGCGGTGTGAGCAGTCATTTCCCCGAGAGACAACCCCGCCGCGGCCACCGGTTGGAGAGAGGGCACTTCATCCCGCAGGACGTCCAATAGGGCCAGCCCGTGAACGAAAAGGGCCGGCTGGCAATTGGCCGTCTTGGTGAGCTCCTCCTCGGGACCCTCGAAGATAATCGAACTCAGCGAGCGCTCCAGGACCGCGTCAGCCTTCTCGAAAGCTGTGGTGGCCGCCGGAAAGGTCTCCACCAGGTCCCGGCCCATTCCGACCCGTTGCGCGCCCTGCCCCGCAAACAACAGGACCGCCTCCACTGTAGCCGTGCTCATCTCCGGTCGTCATACGGACTGACTTCGAAAGATCCAGCGCATAGTGGCCGGCTACTCGTCTTCCCAGTGCCTGAGCAGTCCGGCCACCTCACCTCCCAGTTTCCGCACCAGTTCCTCGGCCCGGAACATGCACTCGTCCTTGCCGAGGCCAAACGACTCCAGCGAGAAAGTGGCATCAAACCACTGGCACTCTTTCATGATGGGATCTACCAGGCCCCCGATTGCCACCACCCTCTTCCCGTGTTCCCGAGCCAGGAGCGCAAGACCCATGGGAGCCTTTCCCCGCAGGGTTTGTCCATCGAGAGAACCCTCGCCCGTCACTACGAAATCAGCCGCCGCCATCTGGGCGGGCAACCCCAGGGCATCCGCCACCATGTTGAATCCGTTCCGCAGGCGAGCCCCCGCAAAGCACATCAACCCGAAGCCAAGCCCACCTGCCGCCCCCGCCCCGGGAGTCTCAGCCGCCTCGTCCGTCCCCGTCACCTGCACGAAGCGGGCCAAGGCTCCTTCCAGAAACCCCACTTCCTCCTCGCTCGCACCCTTCTGGGGTCCGTAAACCGCACTGGCCCCATTTGGCCCCAGCAGGGGATTCTCCACATCACAGGCCACCTCGATCGGAGGAAGATCAATCAGATCAGCGGTATCCACCGTCGCCAGATTCACCAGCGAGGCCGGCACGGGATCCAATTCTTTCCCGCTGGCGTCCAGGAATTTCACCCCCAGGGCGGCCAGCATCCCCGCCCCACCGTCGTTGGTGGCACTGCCGCCGATCCCGATCAGAATCCGCCGGGCTCCCTGATTTGCCGCACCACGGATCATCGAGCCCGTGCCAAAGGTGGAGGAGTGCAGCACGTCGCGTGATTCCTCCGGAATGCGCCGTAGTCCGCTGGCCTCCGCCATCTCCAGGACCGCTGTCAGTTCTCCGGACGCACCGGGCAGCAATCCGTATCGCGCCTCCACCGGGTTGTGCAACGCATCGAAAGACTCGCAGGACTGCCACTGCCCATTCAACGCTGTTACCATCGATTCGGTGAATCCCTCTCCTCCATCGGCGATGGGGCAAACGACCAGATCGTCTGAGGAGCCCGCCTCCCTCAACCCGTCCCGTATGGCCTCGCATGCCTCGGTGGCGGTCAGAGATCCCTTGAACTTGTCACAGGCAATGAGAACACGCATGGCTTGGGAACCAGAATTTACGATCCTAGCAAATCAGATTCCGGACAACGAAGCAAGTCAGCCCTGCTTCAGGCTCCGGCCATCCGCACAAACCTGCCCTGCAGACCTCAGTATGACCTGACCCCATCCCTTAACTTCGCGCCATCCTGGCCAAGCTCCCTGAGGACCTGCAGGATTCCCGGGGGCATCCTGCCGTCCGCAGTCACCTGAACATCCAGGGTCACGGCACCTCCTTCAGAATTGATGTGATCAATCCGCTCCTTCAGGATGGGAACGCCGAACCTGGAAACCTCACCTGCCCCCCACCCCTCGCCGACCGGCAGGAGGAGGTGCCAGACAACGCCTTCCGGAGCCGGAAAATTCACGGGCGTCAACAGCTTCCCCCGGCCCTTCTTGGTCCGCTGATGGAACCCGTGGTTCTCACCCGATGTGAAGGTCTGGTGCGGGCACAATTTCCCCCCGGTGCAGAGGGAGAGGATTGGATGGGCTCCGGCATTAAAGGCCAGCTCAGCGGCAGGATTACCTGAACGGACGGCCTCCACCCAAGTGTCGACATTATATCTCTCCTTCCTGAGGGCTTCGTAGGAGTCCCTCATCTCGGTCTTGTAGCCGTCGAACCACCATCCCGACACCAGCTTCCCGTAGCGTCTTGACCATTCGCCACATACCTCCCCCCAGTTCCTGAGAAAGGTGGGGTTTGGCGCCTGATTCTCACTGCGCCTGAACCCCTTGACCTTCCGGCCATGAGACATCGGATCGACCCCGGGGCCGGCCGGTTTGCCGTCAATGCTGGGCAGCGTATCTCCCAGGGCCTTGATGACCTTGTAATGACGCATGGGCGCACGTGCTGTCATGTAGATGATGAGCCTGATGTCCCGCTCGGCAAGCTCCTGTCCGATCTCCAGGATGAGATCGCGTTTCGAGGTCCATACCCCGCTCCCAACCCCCAGTAGTTTCTCGTACGCGCTGTTGGGCGCGCAATACCTGCCCCAGTGTTGACCAATCACAAAGATGATGTGGCCGGCTCCGGTGCCTTCAACTTCCCCCACGAATCGGTCTACATCAAAGGATTCAATGGCGCGATTATAGGACTGGGGCGAATGCTCCTTGAAGGCCTCGTAATGGAACATCAGCCCGTAACCACTCTTCCGCAGCCAGCGCTCCTTCACAGGAACCTCCGCCTGGAGGATCCCTGCCAGCAGGGCAGACAGTAGACCCACGAACCAATTGAACCTCATCATGGATTACCCCGAAAGATGCTTCCTTAGAAATTCATCCACGGCCTTGACGGTCGGGAGAAACCATTCCCGCATGTTCCAGAAGGGATGCGGAGCCCCGGGCATCATGACAAATTCATGGGGAATCCCGAGCTTGTCCAGTTTTCCGTAGAACTCAGTGTAACGAACCCCCGGACGGTCCAGTTCGCCATCAATGAAAAGCATCGGAGGCGTCCGTTTGCTCACGTGGGTGAGTGGAGAGGCCTCCCGGTAGATCTCCGTTTTCTGGGTCGGAAGCGCTCCTCCCATGAAGTCGATGACGGCATCTCCTTCCGGTTTCCCGGCGGCCTTCGTAACGCGCTCCACGACGTGCGCGGAAAGCAGGTTCATCGGTCCGCACATCACAATGGCTGCCTGCACATCCGAGGAGACCTCGGGATTGTCGCCTTTCCCCTCGAAGCGCTCGATCCCGTTGGTGGCAGCCATGAATCCGGAGAGATGACCGCCTGCGGACCCTCCCAGGCAGGCGATCCGGTCCGGGTCCGCCTTGAAGCGCCGGGCATTCCTCCGCATCCAGCGAATGGCGGCCTTGCAGTCATGCACCGCCGCGGGAAAAGGTTTCTCTCCGCTGAGCCGGTATTGCGGGACCACACAGACGTAGCCCCGTTTCGTCAGAGCCTGGGCAAGGTTGGCACAGATTCCCGGTCGTCCGTTCTGCCAACCCCCGCCAAAATACAGGACGATGGCAGGGTGCGGTCCTTCCCCCGCGGAGGGTCGGTAAAGATCCAGGGTCAGCCGCCGCCGTTTCCTTTCGTCCACATGGGTAAAGATCATGTGTGGTTCCCTGAGCACGCCCTCAAGCATGTCAGGCTTTACACGCGAGCGGTCCGCCTTGGCGGAAGATTTGTCCTGAGCCGGCAGCATCGGTCCCAGAAGGAGAACAAGCAACAGGGTGAGAGGATATTTCATCAGGACAGTTTGAAAGTCTGCAGGCGCGGCCGTCCTCCGGAATCGTCTTGAACGGCCTCCAGGGCCTCTAAATCTGTCCCGTCACCAACGCGATCACAAAGGGGATCGGTATCACTCCCTCCGTTTTCAGGAGTTTCTTCCCATTGCCATAGACCTTCACATATTGCCCCTCCCAGGTGAACAGCTTTTTTCCGTTCCCGTAGGTCATCATGTGTTTCCCATCCCATTTGTAGAGTTTCTTCCCATTGCCGTAGGCCATCAGATGGACCCCGTCCCACCGATAGAGCTTCTTCCCGTTGCTGTAGAGCATGATATGCTGGCCGTCCCACTTGAAGAGCTTCCTGCCGTTGGTGTAGGTCATGAGATGCTTTCCATCCCATTTGTAGAGCTTCTTCCCGTTGCCGGCCTCCATGACGAACGAATCCGCCCACGAGGTTGCCAGCGAGGCAAAGAACAGGATTGAGGAAGCGATCAGGAACAGGAACCTTTTCATGGAGATGATCTCATTTGGTAAAATCCTTCCTGGAAGGTAACCTGCCTTCCCGCACTTGGCCAGCGATCTAAATCCCTTCCCCTCCAACTGGAAGCTCCATGGAAAGGAAAAATCGCAGGCCGGCGGACCTGCGATTCTCCATGAATCTCTTATGATTATTTTACTCTGCCGCCTTTTCTTCCGGGGCCTCTGAGGCGTCAAGGGCGGCGATCTCCGCATTCAACTGAGTGGGGTCATAGTAGGCCAGCATCTCCACCACCTTGCCCTTTAACGTCCGGAAATCCATGTGCATACGGAACGTTATCTCTTCGCCAGTGACTCTGCCCGTCGCCTTCACGGTGGCCCAGGCATTGCTCCAGATTGTTTCTTCCCCGGGGTTCATCTCGCCAACGGTCTTTCCGTCCATCGTCAGTGCTTCGGGGGAAAAATGGTTGGTGTGAACATGCAATTTCTCGACCGTCATGTCTTTCAGGAGAACCTTGTGAATCCTGTTCAGGCGATCCACGTAAGCTTCTTTCCCGTTTACCACGATGTCGTTCACCCACACTTCGACCTCATCCCCATAGAAAGTCTCGGCGAATGCGATGTTCTCCTTCGACATCTCCTCAAGGTAATTCCTGATATTCTTTGAGATGTCGTCGCGGGTGAGCAGGTACGATTTTTCACCCCCTGTTGCGTGCGCTTCATTCTTTGCCCCCCCACAGGAGAGCAGCGTCAGGGATCCCAGCAAGAGACTGGCCCCGGTGATAACTGAGCGGAATACTTGTTTCATGATAGGTCGTTTTGGTTGTTCGCCACACGAGGCGATCCTCGATTATCCCCCGCCAGGGTTATGGGTAAAGAGGATAGTGATGTTCCCCCTTCTGCCGTAAAGGCCCTGACCGCTGGTCTTTGACCGCCTTCTGCTCCCACCGCACCGCCAAGGACCAGGGGCCTCGGGAGAAAAAACAGAGAAAATTGAAAACGGCACCTTCTCCCCCCGGTTAAATACATAACAGGCAGTCAATCGAAGGAGTGAGATCCAAGGTCCTGCAAAAAAACAAATCTTAGACCAACGACTTCTGCGATCTCACTCCCTTGAGGAAGCTGCCTCGTTTCTTGTACAGGAGCTCCTCAGGGCGAAGTGGAGGGCGGAGACGATCCCAGCGCCCTGCGGATTGACGCCACCACCTTCTCCCCCAGTAACCTGTAGGCGGGACCGGTCCAGTGGAACCGGTCTCCCTTGGCCAACTCCCGCCTGTTGAGCAGCAGGGTATAGAAATCACTCACCGGAACCCCTGCCTCCTGCATGACCTCGGCGGCCATCCGGTTATGTTCAACGATGATCGGGTTAATCTCGGCCTCCAGTCGGGAGGGGTCGCCCTTCGCGGTCACCGGTGTGCTGCTGGCCCAGATCAGTTTCGCTCCGGGAACCTTTGCCTTGAGAACCGCGACATAGGCCCCTGTGAGCGATCGAAAAGTCCCCTCCTTGATGCGCCCTTCCGTCCACCCATGCAGCCCCATGTTGAAATGAACCACATCGTAGGGCCCGTTTTTCTCCAGAAGATCGGCCAGGAGCCTGTTGGTGTTCTCCGACTGCCAGTGGGGGTTGACCCAGGCATCGACGTAAGCCGTGCGCTGCAGGGCTCCCACCACCCTCATGCGATAGCCGCTCAGGATGGAGTCGCCGATCAACAGCACGCGGGGCCGGGTGGGATCGGTGACCCGGGCCTTGTCGAGTCGCCAACCCCGGCCCTCGACCTGGTGCCTTGCATCCGGTCCGGGGGTCGCCGCCCCTTTTTGGGATTCAGGCACGACCCGCAATACCGTCGGGGTGTCGCTGATCTTCAAGCCAGGGATGGTGATCAGTCCTCGTGCGTCAGCCTGGCCTTCTCCTCTGGTTTCTCCGAACTGCCACTGGAAGGACGCACCGGCTTTCAACCTGAAATTCTGTAACCGTCGCACGCTCACGTCAGCCCGAGCCTCCGCCGGAATCCTGAACTGCGTCTTGAGGTCCCCGGGGGAAACCAGGAAGAGAGATATTTCCAGCTTCCGGGCGGCGTCCCCCACGATCTTCCAACGGAAGAAGGCATTGACCTGGCCGGCCTCCCTGCTCTTGAGATCGTCGGGCCAGGGCAGCTTCGAGTTGGTGGAGGCCTTCGTGAAGACCGGGTAGGCCTCGTCCTTCCTCACCCTCAACCAGTCGAAGGAATCAATCAGGTCGTTCACCGTCTTGATGCTGGCCGAGTTGTTGGCATGCCCGAAGGCCCCCCAATAAAAAAAGAGCGCGTAGTTCCGCCCTTCCATCGCATCAAGGAAACGATCATGCCCGATAGACCAGCCGTCATTCTGAGCGGAATAGTTGATGCAGATTGGCGGATCCGGCAGGGACACCTTTTCCGGGACACTCTTGGGCGGGAAGAAGAGACGCTCGGACACGTGCTCCACCCCCGCCGGAACATTCGCCTTGATGGCCGCAAAGACGTCCCCATGCCTCATGCCGATCCCGAGGGTGCCACTGCCACCCATTGAATTTCCGGCCAGGTAAACCCGGTTGGGATCAATTCGGTAGCGCTTGATTGCCCACCGCACGGTGTCGATCACCCGTTTCTCGACCGGCACGGTGTCTCCTCCGGAATTCCGTTGGGTCAATCCCTTGTCCCGGCGGTGCATCCCCCCCCACCACCAGTCATTGCGATTCTTCCGACAGTCGAGATAGAGGGCATAGTGATCGTCCGGGGAACGATAGATGTCGTGGTTGCCGACCGTCTTCGTACAGTTGACGCAGGAGAAAACATCATGCCCGGCGGAATGCAGCACGACATAGAGAGGCGCGTTTTCCAGGCTGGTCTTCGGATGCATCACCACGAAGGCATCTTCCTGGGCCACCGCGTAGCCCCACTCCGGGTTGACCCCATGCCGGAAGGTCTCCGTCTTCCGTGCATTGAAGATCTTGCTGCTGGAGGGCTCCCCCGGAGGCCACTCGGCGGCCTCCACCAGGGGCGACACGAGAAACAGGAGAGCAAGAGGGAGCGACTTGTGCATACCGCAGGTTTCACTGATCCAGGGAACGGAGCAATCCCCGAAAACCGTTTGGGAACCACGAAAGAACTTCTCCGGATCTTCCCTCCAGACCGGATCCGGGAAATCATTTCGTAATTGCGAACAGCCCATTGAATCTGCATTCTCGCGACCTCAAGGAGGGGTGGCAGAGTGGTCGAATGCACCGGTCTTGAAAACCGGCATAGGGAAACCTATCGTGGGTTCGAATCCCACCCCCTCCGTTTGCCCCTCTCTCCGTCGGGCAAACCGGTTCCTAGGGAACCGGGAACTCCCCGGAGAAAAACCGGTCATACTGTTCGCGCAGACCCACTCCCGCGTCGGAACTTGATCCACCGTGAAAGCTCCCCTGGACCGCCTTGCGCGACCAGGCAACCGCCTCTTCGCGATTGCGCTTGGCGAACCAGACTTCCGCCATGGTGTCGAGATAGGCCGCCTGCCGGGGACGCATTGAGAGCGCCTTACGGATCTTCTCGTGGGCATCGGGGAGCTCACGACATGCACGGGAGGCCATCCACGCCGCACTGTTGTAGGTGTTGTGTGCCCGCGGGTAGGCGTCGATCGATTCCTGGAGACGCTGGTAGACGATCTTGAAATTGCGATCGTGTTCCTCGACCAGACCTGCTTCCCGAAGCAGTGGAAAATAGTCATCGGCCAGGATCCCGTCGCCATTCAGGATCTCGAACGAGCTTCGGAAAAGTTTCATGGCCTCCTCCATATTACCCTCCTGGTGCAGGGCGAGGGCGCGATAGAGGTCCGCTATGAAACGCTTACGGATGAACCCTACCGGATTGATGGTGGTGGAGCGTCCCTTCAGATACTGCATGGCATCCACTTCCGCGAAGGCAGCTGCCACCCGCCACTGCTTGTTGTGCCGCGCATGCTTGGCAAAGTAGGAGGCCGCCGTCTGCCAGTACCAGTCACTTGGCCCACCGGTCATGATGAGCTTTCTCCAGAAACCTTCAGCCTCCCTGACTGCTCCACTACGCTCCATATCAATGGCCAATCGCAGCAGACGAATGGGCTCGTCGAGGGAGAAGGTCTCCACCGTCTCCAGGGGTCGGGCGGATTCCTCGCTCCGATCCGCCCGCACCAGGACCCCTCCGTAGACGGCCAGGTAGCGCAGATTGGTTGGCTCCTTCTCGAGAATCGACCGCAGGGAGACGGCGGCCTTCTCCCAGTCCGAGACATAGCCGTAATAGGCCGCCAGCTTCTTGCCCCACTTCTCATCCGTATCGAGTTTAACGAGCTCTTCCAGGAGCTTCAGGGAAGCCTTGGCGTCATCCCGCGCCTCCGCCGCTTCCAGCAGATCTGCCAGGGTCTGCACCCGGGCCTCCTGCTCCCCCGCCTTCTTTTCCAGTTCCTCCAAAAACGCACGGAGCCTCTCGTCCTCCAGATGTACAAACCCGTAAAGGGCTCCCAGAAGGATGATCCGCTTGGCCTTGTCCTTTTCCAGTGACTCCAGCAGATGCCAGAGCCGGGGCGCGGAATCTCCCTCCCCAAACAGATGCGAGACGATCCTGAGATCGTCCCGCTCCTTCGAGTCCGGAGTCAGCTTTTTTGTCGCAATGAAGAATGCCAGTTCATAGAGGCTGCCTCCGAGATCGTTGAGGCGACCAATGAATTCCAGCCAATTGGAATGGCCTTCGCCGGAAGCGATCGCGGAAATCTGTTCCATGATTCCGAGACCCTCGGCACTCTCGCCCCTCGTATGAAGGAACGAGGCAATCGTGAGCGCTTCGTAGCGCTCCTTCTCCGATTCCGCCCAGTCGTCCCGCATGGCCTGGTAGCGCTTCTCCAGCCACTGCGTCTTTTCCTCGGCGGTCCCGGCATATCCCAGCACCTGCACAGCCTTGGTGGGTTGCTCGACGGTCTCGTAATAAGTGAAGGCGGCATCCTTGTTGGATTGGAACAAAGGAGGAAGCCCGGCCTTGAGATTCCCATTGAGCAGAAGCGAAAGCATCGCTTCGCGTCGCTCGTCGCCTCCACCTGCGGCCTCCTCCGCCATCTGCCTCATCAGGCGATCGGCCTCCTCGTGATTCAACTGCCACCTTTTCAGGACGATCTCGGCATGTGCCTGCACGATGGGCGACTCCTTGGGGCGATCCATATACCACTGAAGATAGGGGACTGGATCTCCCTCGAAGAGCGCCATCACCGCCACAATGTCTGAGCGGCCCATTTTTTCAGCGAGGTGACGCGCTTCGGTGTATCGCCCCTTGGAACGGAGCAGGGCCAGCTGGCGATTCGCAAAATCGCGGGTCGCCTCCGTGACCTTGCCATCGTCCCCGTAGGCTATCGCGGGAACCACCACATCCATCTCACGGTCCAATTTGTCCTGCACGCGCAGGAGGCAGGCCAGGCGACGACTGTTCTGGTCACTTACCGGAGCCAGTCGCAACATCGCTTCCGCCTGTCTCACATTCCCCTCAACCAGTTCCCTGAGGGTGAGCGGCAGAACCGCCTTTTCCACCAACTCTGCACAACTCTGTCGGGCCTCTTCGTCTTCTTCAAATCGGTAGATGCGAAGCATTTGGATAAAGGCCTCGGCATCGAGGAGCGCCTGGAAAACCGCCTTCTTTCCCCCCACGCCCGAGCGGAAGTAGCGTTGGACGAGATCCACCACCTTCCGGGGAGTATCAGGAGTGATCCCGGTGAGAATACGCTGCAGGAGAATCCGTGAACGGTGAGCCACCTCCGGATCATCGGTTTCCATCCCTTCCCTGATGGCCACGATTCCGATTTCTCCGAGCCCCCATAACCCCTTGGTGGCCTCCTCCCTTACGCGGTAGGATTCGTCGCCCAGCTGGATGACCAGTTTGCGCGCCTGAAGGAGCTTCTCGTCCGGGGCATCAGGTTCGGTTGCCTCTCCCGTTCCTGATTCTGCCACGGTCCCCTCCGCCGCCGGGGCCGGAGGGTCCGCTCCGTCCTGAGCCGGGGAGACGAGCGCTACGCCGAGGATGGCCGTGCTCAGGAGAAGAATGAATCGTTTTTCTTCCATGGGGTTCCTGCGGTTTACCAAGCCACAACATCGTAATTCTTCAAGTCTCTCCTCACGGAATTACCGGAGAAGATAATGCTGGAATCTTCACCCCGGCCCCTTCCTCCCTTCCTCAAGGAAAGGCTCCCCCCCGGTATTTCGGCCGGCTGGAACGCCTTAAGCCTCCCCGTCCGGGTTCTCCCACCGACCCTCGGAAACCAAAAGGTGATCGATTTGCCCACCATCAGAATTCTATTTTCCAATACAGAAGCGCCCGAAGATTTCACCAAGCAATTCCTCCGTTTCCACCTTCCCTGCCACTTCGCCGATGGCATCGAGTGCTATTCTCAAATCGACAGCCGCAAATTCCGGGCTCTCACCCGCACTTAATTGCTCACGAGCTACCGAGAGCGCTTTCTCCGCGCGCCGCAGGCAGTCCTGGTGCCGGGCATTGACAGCCACCGCCTCCTGCCCCCAACTGGCAGCCCCAAGGGAAAGCTGCTCCCCAATCGCTTCGCCCAGAGCATCCATGCCGGTTCCCTCTTTACAGGAGATCGCAACCCCTTTCCCCTCTTGGTCCCAGTCAGGATGAGCGCCCAGGTCTGCCTTGTTGAGCACCAGGAGATGATGGCGATTTTCACGGTTATCACTTGATAGCAGTGCCCCCTTCTCCCGGCTTGCATCCACCACCTCCAGGACCAAATCGGCCTCTGCGAGATGCTGCTTTGTCCTTTCCACCCCCTGTCGTTCGATTTCATCAACGGATTCCCGAATCCCTGCGGTATCAATCAACCGCACCGGAATTCCACCGACGTTCACGACCTCCTCGACGGTATCCCGGGTTGTCCCGGCCCTCTCACTCACAATCGCACGCTCATAGCCCAGTAGCACATTGAGAAGGCTGGATTTCCCTACATTTGGTTTGCCGCAAATGACGGTCCGCGCCCCTTCCCGCAAAATGCGTCCCTGCCCGGCGGTCGCCAGCAGCTCATCGATTCGGGTCTTCACTCCCTCCAGCCTCCCGATCAACCCGGCCCCTGTATCCGGATCAATATTTTCCTCTGGAAAATCGATGTAAGCCTCCACATGGGCCAGAATCTCCAGAATTTCACCCCGCAGGATTTCGGTCTCCACCCCAATACGGCCACCCAGTTGATGCTGGGCCGCCCGGAGAGCAAGGTCGGTCTGCGCCGAGATGACATCCATCACCGCTTCCGCCTGGGTGAGATCCAGTTTTCCGTTCAGGAACGCCCGTTGAGTGAATTCTCCTGCTTCCGCACTCCGCGCACCACACTCCAGAAGACGTTCCAGCAACCGCTGAACCACCAGCACCCCGCCATGACAGCTGATTTCCACCACATCCTCGCCGGTATAGCTTCGCGGCCCCCTAAAGACCGTCACCACCACATCGTCCAGCACCACGCCATCCTCGGCGCGCACTTTTGCCCGGTGCGCGTGCCGTTCCTCGAGACCTTCAGGGGCACGCCCCAGGGCCTGCCCGGCCACCGGCAGGGCCTCAGCCCCGGAAAGGCGGATCACCGCGAGGGCGCCCTGTCCGAAGGGAGTAGAAACGGCCGCGATCGTCTCATTCACGGATTGACGGGGCCCTTGGGGCTCTCCCCATTTCCCTCTTCTTCCTTCCCTCCATCACCGCCGCCGGAGCCGTCCTCAGCCCCGCTGGACCCAGGGGGGATTCCCTCCCCAGGCTCCCCTTCACGAATGGAAACCGGGTTGATCGGCTCTCCGGGCGCAAAGGGAACGGACTTCCCCGGATCGGGTTCCCCCGCCACATCCTCTCCGAGGAGATCAGCGTTTCCCGCCTCCCCGCCCAGACCGAGAAACTCCCAGCAGATCACTTCGTCGAGATGGACCTGACTTTCGGGAGCGTTCGTCCAACTGAGGCGCACGGTCGCGTAACGGTTCTGATCCCGTCGGTTCGGAATATTGATCCATGCCAGTTCGGAGAGTATCCGGCCCGGCAGTTCGTCATTGAGCACGGTGACCGTGACCTGGTCCCGGGCAAAGGCCGGATCACTCAGGCTGAAGTTCCGCCCAGCGTTGGCAATCGTGCCGGTCTTGGTGACAGGCAGGGTCTCCCGGACCATCACCCGAAACACCCCGCCCGCACCTGGTCGTGGAGTGCTGATAAAATGCCTGAAAATACGATACTTCGTCTGGGTGTAAACCTTCCAGTCCAGAAGCAGTTTGCCACTCACCTCCTTGAAGAAGGCCATCACCCGCACTGGCTCCATCGCAAAGCGCTCCCTCGTAGAAAAGGCGGAGAGGAGCAGACCTGGTTCCTTCAGGCCGTGCTGGATCTCAAGCGGGGCCACGGGCCGGAAGAATTCAGACATCTTCAATTGCGAGGGTCTTTCGAAACGCATGAGGAAAAGCCCCCTCCGGCGGTCCATGATGTCGAGTTGCTGATGACTGAAGGCATTGACTGGAGTGTCTGACTCGTCGATCTCGCTGACACCGGTGTAGAACTTCTCCATCTCGCCCATCAGCACGTCCCCACCAATGACATGGCGCGCCTTCTCTTCAGAGCTGCGAGCCTGCAGGAATCCGGTCAGGGCCTTTGAAGCGTCAGACTTCCATCCCTGCTCAAGGAAACGCTCCCGGCCCTGTTCACTCACCTCCCTCTCAAGCGGAGCCGTGACCTTCTTCCTCGCGGCAACCACCACGAGCGCCCCCGGATCTGGATCCTTGCGATTCAGCACCACCAGGGTGATCAACACGCCCACAACAAGAACCACCGCGGCCAGGAATAGAATCGCTGGATGCAGTCCCCGCCCCTGCTTCGGTCGACTGCGCTCCGACTTCGGGAGTGACGCTCCCGCCAGTGGAGACGGGATCGGTGCTACCGGCGGCATCGCCTCTTCGGATGCTGTCGGAGCAATACCTGCCGGAGCGGGAGGTTCGCCAGAACCAGAGGGTGGAAGCTCAGCCTGTCCCAGCGGCGACCGGTTCGCAAAGACAACCGGAGCCGGGGGGGAGGAGGTCCCGGTCCCGCAATGGGGACAAGGAGCGGTTGTCGGAGGCAGATCAAACGGGATCTGAATTTCACCGCGACAGGAAACGCAGTGAAAGCTCCGGGTGGCCGGAGAGGTAGTTTGGGACATCGGATTATTAAGAAGTCTTAATAGAATAGTCCCATGTCTATTGCGTGTCAATTCGCGAGCCCGTCCCTCTCAGTCGGCCAGAACCTGGTCCAGAACCTCCAGGCAGCGTTCATTCTGAGCTCGGGTTCCCACCGAAATGCGGACCCACCCGGGCAGCTTGTAGCCTCGCATGGCCCTTACGATGACCCCATGAGCAAGCATCTTCTGGAAAACCTCATCACCGTCTCCCACCTCCACCAGGACGAAGTTGGCCATGCTGGGCACGTAACGAAGCCCACGCTTTTCGAATCCGTCCTGTAGAAGAGACAGCCCTTCGTTGTTATTGGCGACCGTGCGGTCCACGTGCTCGAGATCTCCCAGGGCGGCCAGGGCGCCGGCCTGAGCAATACCGTTCGCGTTGAATGGCTGCCGGGCCCGGTGCAGAAGGTTCGCCACCGGCTCAGAGGCGATGCCGTAGCCTATTCGCAGGGCTGCGAGACCCTGGGCCTTGGAGAAAGTACGCATGACACATACATTCCTCCCCTCCCTGACATATTTCACCGTATCCGGCGGATCGCTCAAAAACTCGTAATAGGCCTCGTCAAAAACTGTCACCACGTGATCCGGAAGACGGTTCATGAAGCGGTCGATTTCGGTCTGGCCCACGAGTGTCCCGGTTGGATTGTTGGGATTGGCGATGAATACCAACCGCGTATCCGTGGTAATCGCGTCCGCCATGGCATCGAGATCGTGCACGAAATCCGAGTCGGCCGCCTCCACGTATTTCGCCCCGAAGAGGGTGGCCATCAGCTTGTAGACCACGAAGGCATGCTCGGACGCAACAAGGGATCTTTCACGATTGAGAAAGCAGTGACAGAGCAACTCAATGATTTCATTTGATCCATTACCCAGCACCACGTGTTCCATTCCCACCCCGCACCTTTCTGCAATCGCATTACGGAGGTTCCAGCCCCCTCCGTCGGGGTAAAGATGCCCTTCCTCGATAGCCGCCTGCATGGCCTCCTTTGCCTTTGGTGACGGACCAAGCGGGTTCTCGTTACTGGCCAGCTTGATGATCTCCTCGGGCCGCAAGCCCAATTCACGCGCGGTCTCCTCGACCGGTTTCCCTGGCTCATAAGCCACGAGGTCGCACACGAACTGATTGGCTGATCCCTGGATCGGCATGCGGGAAGTGTGGCCTCTGGAGCGCCCTGTGTTAAGCGTTAAGACGGCATCACGGCAACTTGTCCGGTATAAATGGAAGCGATCCCTCCGCTGAGGGGCAGCCACTCGCTCTCCTGCAATCCCGTCCTTGAAAACAACTCAAGCATGGCCTCCCCACAGGGAAATCGGTCGATCGATCCCGCCAGATACTCGTATGCGTCGCGCTCCCCGGTGATCACTCCGGCGATCCGGGGCAGCAACTTGTTGAGATAAAAGGCATACGGTCTTTGCAGAACTCCCCTCGGGAGCGAGAAGTCCAGGACCAGGACATGTCCTCCGTCCCGCACGACCCGCGCCATCTCGTGCAACCCGGCCTCCCAGTTCCCCATGTTTCTCAACCCGAAGGCCACCGTGACCACGTCGAAACTTCCATCCTCGAAGGGAAGATCAAGTGCATCACCCACGACCGTGTGGCGTAGTCCGCGCTTCGTCGCATGCAGGAGCATCTCCTCGCAGAAGTCGACCCCCGTCACCTCAGCCCCGGGGCAATACCGTTGCATTGCGAGAGCCAGATCACCGGTCCCGGTTGCCACGTCAAGAACCCGGGTCGGTTGCAGATCCGCGACCATGCGAGCGGCCTTCCGCCGCCAGAGAATATCCGTCCCTGCACTCAGGAGGTGATTGGCCAGGACATACTTATCCGCGATCCGGGCAAAGGCCCCCCGGACATACTCAGGATCCTGACTTCCTCTGGGAACGGCTTTGGACACCAATCTGAAACGTGAGATATGAACCTGAGTGCCTGCCCGATCAGGGATCGGGCAGGAGATCAGCGAAAATTCCCGGGTCACTTCCCGGGATTTCAATCGCCCCGCATGCCTTCTCGTAGAACTCCCGCGGCCCTACTCCACCGATGATTGCATAGGCGTAACCCTCCTCGCGCATGGCTTCAAGGGCCTTATAGAGAAGAGCCTTGCCGAGACCGCTGCCCCGCTCTCCTTCCGCCACCCCGGTCGGTCCGAAATATCCCTTGCCCGTTGTTTCGTAACAGGCAAACCCGAGTATCTCCTTCTCCCTGGTCGCCATGAAGGCGCTCACGGGTTGCCGACTGAAGGCCATCTTCGCCTCGCTGACCCACTTTGGCGAAAAGTGCTCGCCCACCCAATGGGTCAGGATGTGTCGCTCGTAACCCTGTGGCCTCCGCAGGATCACTCCCTCCTCCTCCACGGCCCGATAGGCCTCCAGGGTCTCGGGCAGGTCGTAAAGCCGCACCAGCATGTCGATCATGAAACAAGACTACGTCCTGCACCATTCAGAGCAATCGGGAATGATCACACCGCTCCCCAGGCGCAGCTTCACCCGATTCCTCATCGATCTCCCCGGCCGATCCGGCAGGGAAGAGATGAGTCGTGACGGGAGATCCTGGCCTGTCATCATCTCCTGCAGATTCCTGCCAGCATGCACATCCTGAGCTTCCTCCTGGCACTCGCCCTCCTCGCCATGGGAATAGCGGGGGTCCAGGAGGGCGCCTCGACCGGGGAACTCCAATCCATTGCCATGCCAGGCATCTTTTTCGGCGGGGCGGTTCTCATTGCCTCCCTCTACGCTATCGTGGAACCCCGTCACGGGCTGGCTGGAGCCACCTTTCTGGCCTTCCTGGCCTTCCTGACCAATGCAGCCACATGTATTGGCCCCGCCATCGGGGGAACCTACGAGTGGGCCAGCCCTGAACACCGCAACGCCACCCTTGCGCTGCTCATGTGCACTTTCTATCTCGGAGCTGCTTTTCGCTCCTGGAAACACGCCCGAAAACAGCGGGTGATCGCGGAACTTGAGAACGGATCACCCTCCTGAGCTGGCAGCGTCACCGTTCCGAACAACGACCTTTGTTCCCTTAACCGGATGGGCCCTGGCCTGAATCCGGAAAGATTTCCGGAAATTGAGTCGCTGGATATCAATCCACGCTCCACCCCCGGCCACGGCGAAACGCTTCCTCAAACCGTCATCAACTCCTGCTCCTTCTCGCCGAGTTTTTCGTCGATTTCCTTGATGTACTTGTCCGTAAATTCCTGAACCTCGCTCTCAAAATCGCGCATCTGATCCTCGGTCAGCACATTGTCGACCTTCATCTTCTTTGCTGCATCCATGCCGTCCTTCCGGTTGGACCTCACCCTGATCCGTGACTCCTCCGCCATATTCCTGATGACCTTGACCAGTTCGACCCGGCGCTCCTCGGTGAGTTCGGGAATGGGGAGACGGATAACCTTGCCATCACTCACAGGATTCAATCCCAACTTGCTATTCTCCCGGATAGCTCGCTCGATATCACCGGTCACCCCGGGATCAAAGGGTTGTACCATGATGGTGCGGGCTTCAGGCGTGGTAATCACCGCCAGTTCCTTGAGTCTCATGTTGCTGGCATAGGCCTCGACGTGCACTTCGAGGTTCTCCACCAGACCGGGAGAGGCTTTCCCGGTTCGCACACCCACAAATTCCTGCAGCATGTGGTCAACCGCCTTGCTCATCGCAGCGCTTACTTCCTTCTTAGTATTTTCCGGGTCCATGATAACTGAAATTGAGTGAAGTCGTGATCGGGCAGAAAACCTACTCTCCACAGACGATCGTGCCAAGCTCTTCGCCACATAGCGCTCGCTCGATATTGCCGGGTTCGCCCAGATCGAAGACAATAACAGGCACGTTGTTGTCCATGCAGAGGCTGAATGCCGTCGAGTCCATCACTTGCAGCCGCTTTGTGATGCATTCGTGAAAACTTACGCTCTCGTAACGCTCGGCATCAGGATCCTTCTTCGGATCCGCAGTGTAGACTCCGTCCACCATGGTCGCCTTCAGGATAACGTCAGCACTCATCTCGCTGGCCCGCAGGGCGGCGGTTGTATCGGTGGAGAAGAACGGGCTGCCGGTTCCGGCAGCAAAAATGACGACCCTCTTGTGGTCGAGGTGCCGTCTGGCCTTCCGCCGGATGAAGGGCTCCGCTACATTCTTCATTTCAATGGCGGACTGCACGATGCACATCACCCCTTCTTCCTCCAGGGCGGCCTGCAGAGCCAGGGCGTTCATGACGGTGGCCAGCATGCCGACGTAATCAGCGGTAGCCCGGTCCATTCCGCGGGCACTGGCTGACGCACCGCGCCAGAAATTACCCCCTCCCACCACAATGCCCAACTCCACTCCTGACTCCAGGGCAGTCGAAATCTCGGAGGCGATGCGCCCCACAATCTCAGGAGAGATATTGTCCTTGCTTCCCGGTTCCCGCAAGGCCTCCCCGCTTAACTTCAGTATGGCTCTCTTGAAAGAGCGTCCCTTTTCGCCCATACAATCAGAAGGTTGTAACATTTACCCAATCCAGCTCGGCTCTACAAAGTGAGAAGGCCGGGCCCATCGTGTGAATTTCAGCCCCCATCCTGATTCTGCATGGCTCTCGTGTGAAAAGAACCCTTCCCCGCCCCTCGTGCAGGCTGCAGGAGCAGCAAGAAGCCGCAGTAACTTGGTCACAAGTCATCCTCTCCCCCTTCCCCGCCCGCCCGGGGACTTCCAAGTTCAAAGCGCCTTGCCAAGTCCTTGAGCCCCTCATTCCTCTCATTGGTCCCCTTCACCCCGATCGAAACGCCCAGGGCCTCATCCTTGATATTCCGGAAATAGTCCTTGAGAGTACGCTCTATCGCCAGAATTGAGAGGGCGACTACCTGCCGGGCAGTCAGGTCGAGTTCTTCCGGCAGCTCGAACTCGCTCACATCGAGCCGGACGAGCAACCTGGTATTTTTCATTTCTGCGCTCAGGGTAACCTTGCACAGGTTGAGCAGGTTGGCATCCTTGACGTCGTAAGCCTGCCCATTATTGGCGATCCGGTGCGGTGCTCCCACTGCCTTGACCAGGTCCTCCGGCATCGCTCCACCCACAGCGTAGGGACGAGACATCACCGCGGCCTGGATTGGGTCATTCACCCCTAGATCCTCCCCTATGCCGTCGGTATCGTGGAGCGACAGCGGTTGATAAAGGTTCACCACTTCCACTGTCACCGCCGAACCAAGCGCAGGAAGGAGAAAGGCTGCTGCCAGAACCCTCAAGACCATGGTGCTACTGTGCTCCTATTCGGGCTCGCTCGCCAGCGAAAAGAACCGATCCCCGGCTGTCAGCGAATTTCCCTTGATGAACTCCGGGACCGGGAGTCGATTCCCTCCCTCCACCTGCACTTCACTGAACTGGATTCCGCCCTTCCCACAGGCTACGACAATGCCGGAAGAACTGACGCTAATCAGCTCTCCTGGAGATCCATTGGGAACTTTTTCCTGCAATATTCCTCCGGGAAAAATCTTCAGGCGCCTTACTCTGCCACGGCCATCATTGAATGATGTGAATGAACCCGGCCACGGATCATGTGCCCGGATGCGACGTTCCAGGAACCTGGCGGACTGGTTCCAGTCCACCTCTCCGTCAGCCCGATGCAGCTTGGGGGCGTAGGTCGCCAGACTGTCGTCCTGGGGATTTCGCGACACGTCTCCCCCGGCAATCCCATCCAAACACTCCTTCAGGACCACCGGAGCGAATTCCGCCAGACGGTCATGAACGATTCCACCGGTGTCATCAGGATGCAGGGGGACAGCCTGCCTCGTGATGACGTCGCCAGTGTCCAGATCCTCCTTCATGTATATGATACTTATTCCGGTCTCAGGATCACCAGCCTCTATAGCGGCCTGGATACAAGAGGCGCCCCGGTGGCGGGGAAGCAGAGAGGCATGCACGTTGATACAACCGTAGCGGGGCATCTCGAGGAGCTCCCGGGGCAGAATCTGACCGTAGGCCATCACCACGATCAGATCGGGCTCAAGCGCAGCAACCGCAGCATACCCCTCCTCCTCTCTCACTTTCTCCGGTTGCACCACCGGAACACCAAACCCGGCTGCGACTTCCTTGATTCGCGGCGGACACGGCTTCGCGCTCCGACCCACCGGTCGATCCGGTTGCGTCACCAGGCCTGCCAGATCACCCTCTTGGGCCATCATTCGAAACGACGGCAGGGCGATCTCCCCGGTCCCCATGAACAACTTGCGCATGATATGATTTCAGATGACGGATTTCAAATTACAGCACAGCCGGCATTCGAAATCTGGAACCTGGACTATCAGGCTACCACCTTGGCCATCTCCCTGTAGACGTCCAGTTTCACGACCTCCGCTATGACATTCCCCAGCACCTCGACAGGTTGCTTGGTGGCATCGATCTCGCTCACCCTGCCCTCGTAGTGATCGATCAGAGGGCGGGTCTCCTCCACATAGGTATCGATTCGGTGAGCAATCACCTCGTCACTGGCGTCGTCGTAGCGGTTATCCTTCAGGGCGCGCTTGCGCATTCGCCGGGCCAGTTCCTCGCGATCGGGACAGGTCAGATGGATGACCTGGTGAACCTCCAGGTAGTCCTCCAGGATTTTGGCCTGGTGCACATTCCGCGGAATGCCATCCAGGATCAGGATGTCGATGTCGGGCTTGTAGTGATAGGTCTCGATCCAGTTGTCGATCTGAGCCTTCCAGAGGCCTATAGTGATTTCATCGGGCACCAGTTCACCCTTGCTGGAGAACTCCACGAACTGCTGACCAAGTTCCGTCCGGGTATCCAGGGAACGGAAGACATCCCCGCACGCACAGTGGAAAAACCGGGGAACAGTTCCCAGCACCTTACCCTGCGTGCCCTTCCCCGCACCAGGGGCTCCAATGATCAGGACCGAGGGATGAAGTTTCCGGGAATCTTCGCTCACAGCATCGTATTTGTGGGACCGCAACGCTACCGACGAAAGCTCCGGTCTCCAAGCTTCAAATCACCCGCCCCTGGTAATTTCAACCACTGCGGGATCCGGTTGATTCAAGTTCCACCCCAACTCCCCGAATTCGATAATCCCGTAATCCACAAGCAACCAGTAAAAGAAGGGCAAGGGCACGAGCATGGCGACATCGGCAAGCACCCGGAGAGATTCGGAAGAGAACAGGTGGCGCAGGAGAGCGAGAAAGGCCAGACACCCGGCGCCCACCATGACCGAGAGGTAAAAGGCCTTGTGTGTTTGCAAGGTGAAGTCTTCCGCCCGGAGCGCCAGCCAGTAGCAGGCGCCCACCAGCACCAGGAGGAGGATGAGCAAGACGGCCTTGTGGAATTCACGGGTTTCTTCTTCCTCCTCGTCGCCCGAAGAAGCTTCCCAGTGATCAATCGCAATCATGTTGATCATGCAGAGACCGGCAAAGACGACCACCTCGGGGGACAGAGCCAGATCCCAGATTGATCGTTCCCGCCGAAAATGAACTCCGACCGTAGTCCCGTAGGCAAAAGCCGTTCCCGCCAGAATATTCTTGAACCAGGACACACCCCGTCCGGCATCGTAGAAGCTCACTGCGAAGTAGGCGACCACCGGAAGCAGAACGGGCATTCCATACAGGAGGAGACCCCGGGATTGAATAGCCATCAGGAGGAACGCCCCCAGACTTCCGATCAGCAGGCCGATTTTCATCGGATTCCGCAGCTGCCGGTGGAAGCGGTGACGCGCCGTTGTCCTCCCGGCCCCCAACTCCGCCAGACGTTCGTCCATGAGGCGGTCTGCAACATAGATGCACCACACGGTGAGGGCCAGAAACCACGGGAGGGACGGCTGGTGGTATTTGACCAGCCAGACCTGCTTGAATATCCAGAACCATGCGAGCGCCACCAGAGGGGCGTCGAGGCTCAGGAGATTGGGCCAGATCCAGAGGGGGCGTCGTGCCATGGGCGCTGGTGGACAATCTCCGCTGGATCCGGACAAATCAAGCCTGTTCGGCGCCCACTTCCTGCAATTGGACGTCCCGGACAAAGGGCGGCAGACTGACCCCGATTGCGTCAGCCACCGCTCGCAGCAGCTCCGCCTCCCGACTGGTGAGGATTCCGTCCTCGGCCGCGGCAAAACCACACATCTGCAGAATGGTCTTCTTCACCATGGGAGCGGCCGTCTCGAACTCGACCAGAGCCGAACGGACCTCTTCGGGACTGAATGAATCTTCCGGGAGCAATTCAGGGCTCCAGCCCTCAAAACCATTCCCCCCTTTCACCGCGGCCTGGAAGGCCCTTGCCGCACTCTCCTCGGTCCGCTCCATCCGTGCCATCACGGTGAGCAGCACATTCCCCGCTGCGGGCAGGTCATCCATGCGCTCCGGACCGGCCGGAACCTTTCGTCGATCCGGTTCAAAGTGGCCTGCCAGGTGCCGGGTCACCGCGTGCTGCAGCATGAATTCGAAGAGGTCAACCTTCTCATCCGTGGCTATGATCCAATGCATCAACTGGATGAAGCGGCCATACTCCGGCTGACTCATCTGTCGGAGAGTGGGCATGCAGAGGTCCAAAAGGGCAATCTTCTCGGCTGAATGGAGCGACTCCAGCAGTTCCTGCCAGTCCTCCCCTTCCCTCAAAAAATCCGAACCCATTCCCTTTCGCAGTCCCTCAACCTGCTCCTGGCGCTGTTGCCTGTCCCTGGAAAGGAGCATGGCGAAGATCAGTCTCTGGGCCCCTCCGCGATCCTGCGAGGCGGAACGCAATCTCTCATCCAATCCGTCGTGAATGCGCTGCCCCGCCTCCAGAGACCACCGGGTTTCCTGACCCAGGTCACTCAATGCCACCATTGCGTTCACGCTTCCGCTTAAGCGCTGAACCGGAGCGAGATTCGCGACCGCCCCCGATTTCCCCTCCTCGTCAGCTGCCGCCCCAACCTCTCCCCGTTGTCGCTTCAGAATCTGCTGACGCGATTCGTCGTACAATCCCTCCAGGGACTGGCTCTTGTTCAGGGGGGACTGGCTCTTGTTCAGGGCCACAGAGTCAAACCCTCCAACCCAGTCCGGCTCCAGGGCCCGGATCCGCACTTGTAGCGGTGGATGAGTGGCCATGCCCCACTTGAAAAGGCCACCCTCTGCAAAGAACATGTGACTGACCGCAAGGGCCTGCGGACTCCGTACACTTGATCCCTCATTCCACCCCCCGATTTTCTTGAGCGCTCCGGCCAGTCCCGCGGGTTCCCGGGTGAACTGCACCGCCGAGGCATCGGCCAGAAATTCCCGCTGACGCGAGACGGCGGCCTGGATGAGACGGGCAAAGATCGCGCCAATTCCCCCGACAAGAAAGAATACCCCAGCGATGACAACCACTATGACCAACGCCCGGACATCCCCCCCATTTCGGTCTCGACGGTTCCCGCTCGACACACGCGACTGGAACGCAGAGCGGAGAATAGCGTGGAGAATGGTGCGCCCGGTGAGCATCAGAATGAGAAGCCCGAAAATCACCGCGATGAGACGCATGTTCAGCCGCATGTCCCCATTGTGGATGTGGCTGAATTCATGTGCCACGACCCCCTGCAGCTCGGAACGGGAGAGGAGTTGGAGGCACCCCCGGGTGACTCCGATCACGGCATTGGAGGGCTTCGTTCCCGCCGCGAAGGCGTTGATCCCCATTTCCTCGTCCATCACATAAACCTGCGGCACCGGGGTCCCGGACGCGATGGCCATCTCCGCCACCACGTTGAGCAACTGCCGTTCCTCCAGGTCCCGCGTATGGGGGAGGACGAGGCGTCCACCCAGGTCCTTGGCAACCACCCCCCCGCCCTGCCGCAACTGGCTCGACTTGTAGATGCTTCCCCCGAAGACCAGGAGGCAGGTCGCGGTGGCGATGAGGATGAACCTCCCGGGATCCCAGAGATCCCGCAGGTCGCCGGACAGAGCCATCCCGAAGGTCACCCCCCAATAGCTTGCGAAGACGATGGCGACCAACGCACATATCAAATAAAACACCAGCCACTTCGTCCTGCGACGAGCCCGGTCCTGTGTCTCGAAAAAGTCCATGAAGGCAGGCGATCGGCTAAACCCTCAACAGTTCGCCCCGCTAGCTCCTAGTCAAAGCTGACGTCAACCCGCTCCCGCTCCTCCGCGTTGGTAACCTCAAAGAGGACCGCCTGCCGGAAACTGAACATCCCCGCAATGATATTGGTCGGAATGGTCTCCGTCTGGGTGTTGTAGATCGTGACGGCATCGTTGTAGGCCTGACGTGAGAAACTCACCTTGTTCTCCGTGCTGGTGAGCTCCTCGCTGAGCTGCATCATGTTCTGGTTCGCCTTGAGGTCCGGATAAGCCTCCGAAAGGGCGAAGAACTTTCCAAGCATCGATCCCAGGCCGGCCTCCGCCGCCATCAACCCCTTCATCTGGCCGGCATCATCCGGGCTCAGTCCCTTCCGCGCGCTGGCAGCCGTATTGCGGGCCTCGATGACCGCTTCCAGCGTCTCACTCTCGTGTTTCATGTAGCCCTTGGCCGTCTCAACCAGGTTCGGAATGAGGTCATGGCGCCGCTTGAGTTGCACGTCGATCTGGGCAAAGGCGTTGCGATAGCGGTTGCGCAATCTCACCAGTCCGTTGTAGCCCCCGATCAACCAGAAGACCAGAAGGAGGACGATCGCGCCGAACACGATGAGAATAACCCCGTTTGTCCCCAACGCCGCCAAATTGCCAAAAAGAGATTCAATCATGATACGATGTAGGGGATTCTAGCGCTCCTCTCCCCCTGCGCCATTACAAAAGGAAAGACAATTTGGAGCACCCCGCGATCCAGGAACTTCCCTGCATGAACCCGTCCACTCCCATCGCCGACCAGCGATTTGCCGTCATTGACTTCGAGTCCGCCGGGGCCAGTCGGGGACGCACTGACGTGCCCGTTCAGGTGGGTATTGCCCTCTGGGCGCCGGAGGAAGGACTGGGAGACTCCCTTTGCTCCTTTCTCTCCACTGACCAGAAGATCACCTGGGCGGCCAGGAAGGTTCACGGCATCAGCGCTGAAGACCTTGCCGAAGCGCCATCTCTTCTCTCTCTCTGGCCCGAGATCCGGCGCTTCCTTGCGGACCGGGTGGTGGTCGCCCACGGGCACGGCACTGAAAAACGCTTCCTGCGGGCCTTTCCGGGGCATTCCTTCGGACCCTGGATCGACACCCTGAGCCTGGCCCGGGCGGCCTGGCCCACCTTGCCCTCCTTCGCTCTCGGCGACCTGTGCCAGCACTTCGACCTGGTCCCCCGTCTCGACCAGATCCACCCGGAACGCCGCTGGCATGATGCCCTCTACGATGCCTCCGCCTCCGCCCTCCTCCTCGATCATCTCATCGGCACCCTTGCTCTGGCGGAGAAATCCCTCGACCTTCTTCTCCACCCCGATCTGTCGGCCTGGCGGGCCCTCCGGCGTTCGTAGTCCTTGCCAAGCGAACCCTCCCCGTCCAGAAACCGCCTGCAACCAATTTTCCGTCGTGCCAACCGTCACCGTCAATCTCCCCGATCGTTCCTACGACATCCTCGTCGAACCGGGCAGCATCAACCGCACGGGCGAATGCATCAAAGAGACCGGCCTCACTGGACGGGTGGCTCTCATCACTGACGCCAACGTTGCCCTTCATTACAGCGAGATCGTGCAATCCTCCCTTCAGGAGGCCGGTTTCGAGGTCAGCGCCCACCTCCTCCCTCCCGGGGAAGGCTCCAAGTCCATGGAGCAGGTGCAGTCACTCTGCCGTTCGCTCATCGAACAGCATCACGACCGCGGCAGCTTTGCCGTGGCCCTCGGTGGCGGGGTCGTCGGGGATGTGGCCGGCTTCGTGGCCTCCATCTTCTACCGGGGTATTCCCTTTGTGCAGATTCCCACCACCATCGTGGCCCAGGTCGACAGCTCGATCGGGGGAAAGACGGGAGTGAACGTCCCCGAGGGCAAGAACCTGATCGGAACTTTCCAGCAACCGCACCTCGTCCTCGTGGACCCGGATGTTCTGGCCACCCTGCCCGACCAGGTCTTTCACGAGGGCTTCGCCGAGGTGATCAAGCACGCTGCCATCCGGGATGCCGGGATGCTGGAGAAAATCGAGGCCATGGATCCGGACGACAGAAAGGTCGACCCCGATCTCATTGCCGACAACCTCGCCATCAAGGCCCGCATCGTGGAGGCCGACGAAAGGGAAACCTCGGGCACCCGCGCCCTCCTCAACTTCGGACACACCATCGGACACGCCATTGAGGCTACCGCCGAGTATGGCACCCTCCTCCATGGCGAAGCCATCTCCCTCGGCGTGCGGGCCTCCCTCTACCTCTCCGAAAAGAAGGCCGGCCTGTCGCGGGAGGAAACCGCCCGCCTTCTCGCGATTCATCGGCAGTGGCATCTACCCCTCCTGCTAGATTTGGACATCAGCACTGAGTCCATCATGGCCGCCCTCGCCCGCGACAAGAAGTTCACCTCGGGCCGGATTCGCTTTGTCCTCCTGAAACGCCTGGGTGAAGCCTTCGTCTCCGACGAGATCACCCGGGAAGACATCATCGAGGCCATCGAGCACGTGCGCACGCCCATGTAGAAGCAGAAGGCATCACTCGCTGATGACCTCCTGACTCCCTGCCGCCCGTTTCTTACTCGTTCTCCTCGTCCGCAAACGCCTTCCGCGGGAAGCGCACACGATCGACGAGATGCTGCACTTCCGCCGGTGGCGGTTTGGTCGCGAGGGAAATCCCGATCGCGAGCACAAAATTGATGATCATCCCGATAGTGCCGATCCCCTCGGGCGAAATCCCGAAGAACCAGTCCTCCTTATTATTGTCGGCTGGATTGATGAACTTGAAGTAGATGATGTAACTCGCCGTAAAGAGAAGCCCCACAATCATACCCGTTACTACCCCTTGCAGATTCGCTCGCTTCCAGAAAATTCCGAGAATGATGGCCGGGAAGAACGAGGACGCAGCCAGACCGAAGGCGAAGGCCACCACCGCCGCGACATAGTCCGGCGGGTTCATCCCAAAATACCCGGCCACGACAACAGCGCCACCCGCCGCAATTCGAGCAAGGAGCAGTTCCTGCTTTTCGCTCAGGTCCGGCTTGACCGTCTTCTTGACCAGGTCATGCGCCACCGCGGTTGAAATCACCAGCAACAACCCTGCTGCCGTCGAAAGTGCCGCCGCCAAACCACCCGCCGCCACAAGCCCAATCACCCAGTTCGGAAGCTTGGCGATTTCAGGATTGGCCAGCACCATGATATCACGATTCACCGTCAACTCATTCATCTCAAGCTCCGGGAAATCCGCAGCATTCTTCTCCGTCTTGCCCGTGTACTGAATAATCCCATCGCCATTCTTGTCATCAAAGGCGATCAATCCTGTTTCCTCCCAGTTCTTGAACCACCCGCCTTCCTCCCCGGCAGGAGGGAGGGAAGCGTAAGCCTTGTTGGGAATCGTCTCCAGAAGGTTGGTGCGGGCGAAGACTGCAACCGCCGGTGCCACCGTGTAGAGAATGGCGATGAAGAACAGTGCCCAGAATGCCGAACTTCGCGCCGCCTTCACTTTCTTGACGGTGTAGAATCGGACAATCACGTGTGGTAATCCGGCCGTCCCCAGCATCAGGGCAGCGGTAATACAAAAGATGTCGAGCTTCCCTTTCACTCCCTCTGTGTAGGCACCGAATCCCAACTCCGCGCTCATTCCGTCGAGCCGGTCCAGCACGTACTCGCCGCTGGCGAGATGCTCCCCACCGAAGCCTATTTGCGGAATGAAATTTCCAGTCATCTGGATCGCGATGAAAATGGCCGGCACCGTAAAGGCAAAGATCAGGACACAGTACTGCGCTACCTGGGTGTAGGTGATTCCCTTCATCCCCCCCATCACCGCATAGAAAAACACGAGTCCCATTCCGATCAACACCCCGGCTTCCTTGTCAACTTTCAGGAAACGGGAAAAGACGATCCCAACGCCCTGCATCTGTCCGCAGACGTAGGTGAACGACACGAAGACCGCGCATGCCACCGCCACGATCCGAGCGGTGTTCGAATAATAGCGATCGCCAATGAAGTCCGGAACAGTGAACTTACCGAAACGGCGAAGGTAGGGGGCGAGGAGGAGCGCGAGGAGCACGTAGCCCCCGGTCCAACCCATGAGATACATCGAGCCATCACGCCCCATGAAGGAAATCAAACCCGCCATCGAGATAAAGGAGGCCGCGCTCATCCAGTCCGCTGCGGTCGCCATCCCGTTCGCGACGCTCGGCACCCCCTTGCCGGCCACATAGAATTCCCCGGTTGACTTGGCTTTCGCCCAGATTGCGATTCCGATGTAGATCGCGAAGGTGACCAACGCGATTCCAAGGGTCCAGGACTGGACCGGGTCCATCTGGGCAAGAATAAGTGAGTTCAGCATCGCTTTACAAATCGTCCCCCTCTGCACCCAGCAACTCCCGGTCCAACCTGTTCATCACGAACACGTACACCGCGATCAGGACAAGGAACACGTAGATGCTTCCCTGCTGCGAAAACCAGAAGCCCAGCTTGAAGCCGGTCCCGGGAATTCGGATCTTATCGAGCTGGTCCACAAAAAGAATCCCGCATCCGTAGGAGACGATGAACCAGACGGTCAGCAATCCTCCCAGCCAGCTCAGGTTCTTCCGCCAATAGCGGGCCCGGGCCTCAGGCGATGGGGTGCTGCTCATTGCGGCGGGGTCTAACAACGCCTCCCCGGCCTGTGAAGAACTTTCCCCGGGGCAGCTGTGAGTAAGTCCCCAGACCTTAACCATTCATGCTTTCAATATGGCATCCCCAATGCCAGCGTCGTCCTTGTCGTCATGTCCTCGGCTTCCGTCACTTTCCTCGGCTTTGAGAACCTCCCGGCAGACGGCGTCCTGCTCGTTCCGGGCCGTCTGCCACACCGTGAACTTCTCAATCTGGCTTCCCGCCTCGGCGTCCGCCCCGTCACCTGGCTGATCGAGGAAGGAGCCATGGTTGAAGCTGAAACGCAGGATTATCTCGCCCGCGAGGATGTGCGGGCTGTCACCTTCTCGCAGGAGGATCCTGATCCCACTGCCGTTGGCGAGGCCCTGCAACCCAAACTTGAGGACGGCGCCCTTCTGGTTTTCATCCCGGGCGATGCAGCCGCTCGCCATGGCACCGCCTGCCATATCACCCCCGGGCACCTTGCCTTCCTTTGCGCCCTGAATCTCCCCACCCTTCCAGTGGCCGTTTCGATTCCTGCCGAACTCCGCCTCGCCACTGAATCGCCCTCCCGACTGCCGTCCGCCATCTTCGTCCTCGGCGACCGCCTCGACGGAGAAGAGATCACCGTGCCGGATTATCAGGAGAGCCTCCTGCGAGCCTCGGAAACCGCATTCAGTTCGCGACAATTCCTTGAGGATTCCCTGGCCGAACATCTCCTGGCCGGCCTGAAGAAGCACGGGGGGGTCTGCATTCACGACGGTTCCGACGACAGCTTCCTCCCCTACTCAAAACTCCTTCCCGCCGCCATCGCCCTGTCCAAGGAAATCCGCGATGCCACCGACAAGAAGCGGGTTGGAATCATCCTCCCCCCCGGCAAGGGGGGCCTTCTTGCCAACATCGCCGTCCTCTTTGCCAACAAGATCCCGGTCAACCTGAACTTCACTGCCTCCCAGGACGCAGTCCAGTCCGCCATCAAGCAGGGTGATCTCGACAAGTTTATCACCGCTGATCCCTTTGTTCGCAAGGTGCCCACCTTCCCGTGGCCACCCAACCGCGATCTCCTGCTCATCGAGCGCATTCTGCCCACCATCGGGAAGAGCATCAAAAAGTGGTTCCTCCTCTCGAGGATTCTCCCCACCTCACTGCTCACCCGCCTGCTTGGATTGAAGAAGGGCAGCCGTGGGGACGACGAGGCGATCCTTCTCTTCACCTCCGGTTCCTCGGGCGAACCCAAAGGGGTTCCCCTCAGCCACCGCAACGTGCTCGCCAACGTCTGCCAGTTCGGCACCCGGCTCTCCCTTCCTCCCAAGGCGGGAATCCTGGGATCGCTCCCCCTCTTCCACTCCTTTGGCTGCACCGTGACCCTCTGGTTCCCGATCATCGAGGGAGCCAAGCTCGTCACCTATCCCAGTCCACTGGAAACCAAGCGACTGGCTGAACTCATCCATGAACACGAGCTCAATCTTCTACTTGCCACTCCCACCTTCCTCCGGGGCTACATGAGACGCGTCGACCCGGAACTGCTCGCCTCTCTCGACCTCGTGGTGACCGGAGCTGAAAAACTTCCCACCAACCTTGCCCGTTCATTTGAGAAGAAGTTCGGCCTGCTCCCCTTCGAGGGCTACGGTTTGACTGAGACCTCCCCCGCCACCAATGTCAATCTCCCCGACGCTGAAGCACCCGATGACCGGACTCCCGTCATTCCGGGCAGCAAACTCGGCTCGGTGGGGCCCTTCCTCCCGGGCATCGCGGTCAGGATCACGGATACCGCCACCGACGAACGGCGTGCCCTTAACGAAAGCGGCATCATCTGGCTTCGTGGGGCCAATATCTTTCCCGGTTACCTGAACCGCGAGGACCTCACCAACGAGGTCATCATCGACGGATGGTTCAAGACCGGAGACGTGGGGCGTCTCGACGAGAACGGCTTCCTCTACATCGAGGGGCGCATGTCCCGCTTTTCCAAGATCGCAGGAGAAATGGTTCCGCATGAAGTCATCGAGGGGCACCTCAACAAGATCCTCGGCCTCGACGGCGAGGAAGAACGGAAGATCGCAGTAGTGGGACTGCCCGACGAAAAGAAGGGCGAGGTGATTGCCCTTCTCTCCGCCGTGGCCGGTGAGACCCCCGAGCAGGAAGTCATGGACATGCGATACAAACTGCTGGACGAGGGGATTCCCTCGCTCTGGTGTCCAAAGTTCATCATCCCCGTGGGCGAGATCCCCGTCCTGGCCTCCGGCAAGCTCGACCTCAAGGCCTGTGATCAACTGGCGCGAGCCAGCCATGGCAAGTGACTCTGATTCCGGAAAGGGAGGCGCCGGCCTTCTGCCCCCTTGCCTGGCCAGACTCTTCCGCGAAACGGTCACTCCTCCGCCCCCGCAGGATGCGACCATCGTGCACCTTGCCACCGATCTAAACGCTGCACCCTGAATCCTCATCCTGAATTCCTGGCTCCAACCACACTTCGAGGTTACCGGCAACCTCCGCTTCGACCGGTTCATGGAGCTCTGTCTTTATGACCATGAGCACGGCTACTACAGCAGTCATGTCCGCACCATCGGCACCGGGGGCGATTTCGCCACCACCCCCACGCTGGCGGGAATACTGGCAAAAGCGATTGCGCGGACCATTCGCCTCACCGGCCTGCAGGACATCATCGAGATAGGTCCCGGCGCCGGACACCTTGCCACTGCGCTCCGGCGCGAGTTCAAACCTCCTTTCCCACAGTTCAGGAAACTGCCCCGCTACCATTTGGTGGAAAGAGCGCCACGGCTCCGATCCGTTCTACGAAGGCAACTGGGGCGTTCGGTGCGATTCCACACCACGATGAAAAGCGCGCTTCGCGCAACCGGTGGCGCGGCCTTCATCTTTTCCAACGAACTGGTGGACGCTTTTCCTGTTCGCGTTTTTCGAAAAGGCGATAACCACTGGCAGGAACTGGTTCTTGAGGCGAGCGAAGCCGGGATAGAAGAACAGTGGCTGCCAGCAGGCCGCCTTCCCGACTCCTCCCTCCTCAGGCAACCGTGGACACCCGGACAATGTCTTGAGGTCCACGCGAGTTACCGTCAGTGGATGGAAGACTGGCTCCCCCACTGGAAGACAGGACATCTGCTCACCATAGACTACGGGGGGGCTCCCGAAGAAATTTATCACCGCAAACCCGCCGGAACCATCCGTGGCTACTACCATCATGAGTGTGTCACGGGCGCGAATCTCTATCGACTTCCCGGGAGGCAGGATCTCACCGCTGACGTCAATTTTGACGACCTCGTCCGCTGGGGAAAAGACCTCGGCCTCCACGATCATCGCCTCGTCACCCAACGTGAATACTGCAGTTCGTTTCTGGGGAAATCGTCTCAACCTGCCGAACGCTTCCTTACCGATCTTCACGGGGCCGGGCAGGCCTTCAAGGTTCTCGTCCAGGAGCGCGGCTGACTGAACGCTGTATCCGGGGAACCCGATAGTTTACACTGCACGCATGGCCCGCCTCTTCTGCGCCTATCTCCTGCTCAGTCTCGTTGCCCCTGCCTTTGAATTGCCCCGGGACTCATCGCAGGTCGTGGTAGGGATCACCAAGTCCTGGCAGAGCTCTCACCTCACAGTCTCTCTCTATGAGAAAAACGGAATGGGCATCTGGCACAAGGTGGAGGGACCCTGGGGGGGGCGTTGTGCAAAAAAGGGCCTGGCCTGGGGCCGAGGCCTCCACCCTCTCCCATCCAAGGCCTCACCGAAGGCCGAGGGCGATTGGCGGGCACCCGCCGGAATTTTCCGGATCGGCGGAGCCTGGGGCTACCACAAGTCCATCAAGAAACATCCCAAACTACCCTACCGCCAGATTACCACCCGTGACCTCTGGGTCGAGAATCCGTCCTCGCCGCATTATAACAATCACCTCGTTCTCAAACACGAACCGCGGGAAAAATGGGAAATAAGGGCCCAGATGCGGCAAGAGGATTACCCTCACTCCCTGAAGCTCTTCATTGCCCATAATGCCCTGCCGAAGCCGATTCCAGGAGCGGGCTCTGCCATTTTCTTCCATATCTGGCGGGGGAACGGAGCCAGGCCCACCTCGGGCTGCACAACCATGCCCGAAGCCCATCTCCGCACCCTCATCGCCAGAATCGATCCCGGCCGGAATCCGCTCTACGTCCTGTTGCCCAAGCCTGATTACGATCGACTTCAAGGACAGTGGCGACTCCCCTGAAAACCCTGACAGACAGGCCTGCGCAACGATTAACTCCTTGACCGGGCCTGTCCCCGCAACTATCTCCGGCGCCCCGTCCGTCACGGTAAAGACGGACCATCCCGAACCATCCCAAGCTCCCATGGCCACTACCAAAGTCATTCTGCGCGAGAAGATCACTGGACTGGGCGTCGAAGCCGATGTCGTCAAGGTGAAGGCAGGCTACGCCCGCAACCACCTCATTCCCACCGGGAAGGCTTACGAGGCCACCAAGGGTAATTTGCGTAATCTGGAGTCTCTGCAGGCCAACCGCGCACAACGCGAGGCCGAGGAACTTGAAAATGCCCGGGAACTCGTCGGCAAGATCAGCCGACTACGGCCCAAGTTCACCTTGGAAACCGGACAAGGCGGTAAGGCTTTCGGATCCATCACCAGCATGGACATTCACAAGGCTCTTGAGGAAAAGGGTGTCGAAATCGAGCGCACGGCCATCAAACTGGACAAACCCCTCAAGCGTTCCGGCAAGAGCGAGGTGGAAATCAAACTCCATGCAGATGTGACCGCCACGCTCAGCATAACCATCGAGACCGAGGAAAACGCGCCTTCCGAAAACGCGCCTTCCGAAAGCGACGCCTGACCAGTCCCCTCGCGGCATCGGAACGGGTCCGGATTCGCGCTGCTGAGGCAGCTGAGATATCGCTTGGTCACTTTGGTTCGCAGTCCTCAAGCGACTTGCTCGTCGGGGCCTAACTATTAGCGCAGTTCTCCCCCGGGTTCTCCACACCCGCCGAGGCTGACGGGGGGCCTCGCTCCCCTGTAATTAAGGAGGGAAAGGCACGGCCGAACCGTGATCCACATTGTTCAGGATGTACTAATTAAATGTTGCGACCGGTTAGATTCGATCGATCCTGCGGGGAACAGTTCTTTCTCCCCCATGGCCACCGAGACCTCCCAGAAGAATGACCAGGATTCACCCCGCCTGCAGGTCGTGCAGCCCGGGGATGACGGAGCGGCCCGCGCGCTCCCCAACGCTACTGGTCCGGAGAAGAGCATCCTCAGCTCCATGATGCAGGAGCCCACCGAATACATCGGGGCCGCTGTTGAAGAACACCTCACTCCCGGCCACTTTTACATCCCGGCCCACGGCACTCTCTACAAGGTCCTGCTCGAACTCTACGACAACGGCCAACCGATCGAACTGGTTTCCCTCACGCAGTTGCTCAAGGACCGCAATCTCCTGGAGAATCTGGGGGGAGCCGCCGAACTGACCACCATCTATACCTACGCCCCCACCGCCGCTCACTTCGAGCACCACCTGGGCATCGTCAAGTCGAAGCACATCCTCCGCTCGGTGATTTCCTCCTGCACCGAATCGATCAGCAAGGCCTATGATGACCCGGAAGACGTTCAAGCCTTTCTGGATACCGTTGAGGCAAAGGTCTTCGCGATCAAGGAAGACTCCGAGGTCCAGGGCGAGATCAAGGTGGGAGATCTTATTGAGGGGGTGATCGAAGTCCTCCAGCAATTCATGCATAATGAACGCCCTCTCGAGGGCGTGCCCACCAAATACACCAAGCTCGATGAAATGAGCAAGGGCCTGAAACCAGGGGAGATGTTCATCATCGCGGCTCGTCCCTCGATGGGAAAAACCTCCCTGATGATGAACATCGTCGAGCACGTGGCTATCGACCAGCAGATCCCTACTCTCGTGTTCTCCTGCGAGATGAGCGCGCAGCAGATCGTGCAGCGTCTCCTCTTCTCGCGGGCCCGTTACAGCATGGCCAACCTCCGCCCCGGTCTCCAACCGACCAAGGAGGAACTCTCCAACATCCTGAATGCGTCCAAACAACTCAAGTCAGCACCACTCTTCATAGATGACACCCCTGCCATTCCCATCGGAGATGTCCGGGCCAAGGCCCGTCGCAAGAAGCGCGACGCTGACATCGGCCTGATCGCAGTCGACTACCTGCAACTCATGCGCTCGCAATCCCGCCAGGCCGAGGGTTCGCGCGAACGGGAAATCGCGGAAATATCGGCCGGCCTGAAAGCCCTTGCAAAGGAACTGAATGTTCCGGTCATCGTCCTGGCCCAACTGAACCGGGGACCAGAGCAGCGCGGCGGGGCGCCTCGGATGTCCGACCTTCGGGAATCGGGTTCCCTTGAGCAGGACGCCGACCTGATCGGCCTCCTCTACCGCCAGGAATACTATAACGATCCCACCACCGACGGTGATGAGTCCGATCAGGATCGCGAGGCCAGTCAAGGAAAGGCCGAGCTCATTATCGCCAAGAACCGTAACGGCCCGACCGGCAACATCGAATTAACCTTCCTCAAGGAGCTTATGCGCTTTGAAACCCGGGCTTCCGAGCCTCATAATTGAGCCTGGGAAAACAGCAACGGAATCGCGCGAGCTTCAACTGGGAGTCCTCCCGGAAATCTCGATCGAATCGACTGGAATCGTCAGATTTGCGCCGCATTCCGGTAGTAGTAGCGACCTAATTCTCCAAGTGGTTCACGGCAGGTGAAACGCATTTAAATCTCGCTGAATGTCCTGATTGGCAGAATAATTCTCTGCCATAGGGGATCGTTGCGATCTCAAAGACCATTCCCTGCTGAAAAAGAACGTGCCTCTCCTTCGTTACAACGCCATCAAAACGCCCTGCCAGATTCTCTTCGCCGCGTTGCTTTCTGCAATGGCACAGGCTGCCAGCCCGCCGGATATATCCCATTTTGAAAAGCATATCCGCCCTCTGCTAGTCCAGCACTGCTACGAATGTCACTCGGCTGACTCCAAGAAGCTGAAAGGTGGCCTCCGGTTGGATTACCGCGGAGGATTACTGGAAGGTGGAGACTCTGGTCCATCCGTCATTCCCGGCCGGGTCGGCAAGAGCCTCCTGATTCAGGCAGTCCGGCACTCGGACGTGGATCTGAAAATGCCCCCAAAGAAAAAACTCAAGCCCGAACAAATAGAGGCACTGGAGAAATGGGTCGCCATGGGTGCTCCAGACCCTCGCAGATCCGCGGAAAGCTCAATCGAGCAGAAGCAACTCGACCTTGAAGCCGCGAAGCAATTCTGGGCCTTCCTTCCTGTCACTGAAAAAGCTCCTCCAGAGGTCAGGGATGCCAACTGGCCACATACCGACATCGATCGCTTCATCCTTTCTGCCCAGGAAAAAAAAGGCATCACCCCTGTCAATGATGCCGATGAAGCCACTCTGCTGCGACGCATCTATTTTGACCTCACTGGCCTGCCGCCAACACCCGGACAGGCTGAAGCTTTCAACAAGGCCGCTGCAACCAACCGGCAGAACGCCATTGCCGGCCTGATCGATGAACTGCTGGCCAGCCCTGACTTCGGCGTGAGGTGGGCAAGGCACTGGCTGGACATCGCGCGTTACTCCGAGTCAACCGGCGGCGGGCGCACCCTGCTCTTCGGTGAAGCGTGGCGATATCGCGACTATGTGGTTGATTCCTTCAACTCCGACAAACCCTATGACCGCTTCGTGCGCGAACAGATCGCCGGCGACCTCCTGCAGGGAGGAACCCTTGAGGAAAGACAGGAAGCACTCATCGCCACGGCATTCCTCCTGATTGGACCTACCAATTACGAGTTACAGGACAAAACCGTCCTGGAAATGGACATTATTGACGAACAACTCGACACCATGGGCAAGGCTTTCCTGGGGTTAGCCATCGGATGTGCACGCTGTCACGACCACAAGTTTGACCCGATCAGCACGGCCGATTACTACGGGATGGCCGGCATCCTCAAGGGAACCAAGGTCGTCGTCCACAGCAACGTGTCCACCTGGAACAAGCGGGCACTTCCGGCATCCCCCGAAGAGGAGCAACTCGCCAAGAAGCGGGCAGCAAGCATCAATGCCCTGAAAAAGGAAATTGCCGCCCTGAAGAAGAAATCGGGGAGCAAAAAAAGACCCGCGGTAGCAATTGCAAGCCTGTCCGGCGTCGTGGTCGATGACCTGCAGGCAACGCTAAAGGGCGAGTGGACACGCTCGACATCAAATAATGGATACGTGGCGGAAAACTACATCCATGACGATGCCAGAGGAAAGGGAACAAAAGAGGTCGCTTACAAGGTCAGAATCCCAGGCGACGGCAAGTTCGAGGTGCGTGTCTCCTACACGGAAGGAACCAATCGTGACCGCAAGGTGCCGGTGCTCATCCGCCACGCCGACGGCGAGGTCATCAGACATATTGACCAGACCAAGACCCCACCGATAGACGGCAGCTTTATCTCGCTGGGAACCTATGATTTCCTCATTGGTGAATGGGAGGCAGTGGTCATCTCGAACAAGGGAACCACTGCGCACGTGATCGCCGACGCGGTTCAGTTCCTTCCGGAAGGGGCAACGGCGACGCCAAAAAAAGACAACGCCAAGCCCCCTGTGGAGCAGGATAACCCGGATACAGGGCAAAGAATGAAGAAGCTCGAGGAAGAACTCAAATCCCTGCAGAAGAAACCGGGACCCTCTCCCCAGGTCATTGCCGCAGAGGAGGCGAAGGATACAGGTGATATCCACATTGCCGTGAGAGGCAATGTCCACAATGTGGGAGAAAAAACACCACGTGGTTTTATCAGGGTCCTGCAGAGTGAACCGACCCCTGAATTCATAGCCGCATCAAGCGGGCGTGCCGAGCTCGCCGACTGGATCGCCAGTCGGCAAAACCCTCTCACTGCCCGGGTATTCGTTAACCGAATCTGGCATCACCTCTTCGGCAGGGGCATCGTCGGCAGCGTCGATAACTTCGGTCACATGGGCCAGGCACCAACCAACCCGGAACTCCTCGATCACCTTGCTGTCCGTTTCGTGGAAAATGGATGGTCACCCAAGAGCCTCATACGCGAGATCATGCTCTCGCGTGTTTATCAACTCAGTTCCACGCACAGCGATGCACAGACAGGGATCGATATCGAAAATCAGCTGCTCTGGCGCCAGAACCGACGGCGTCTGCAGGCCGAGGCAATACGCGATTCCATTCTCTCGGCAACCGGGAAGCTCGACAAGAAACTGGGCGGGGCAACAGTCAAGACCGGCACAAAAACAGAATACGGCTACAAGTTTGAGGGAAATCGCCGCAGCATCTATAGTCCGGTATTTCGCAACACATTACCTGAAATCATGCAGGTCTTTGACTTTGCGGATCCCAACCTGGTAACGGGAAAGCGCACCACCAGCAGTGTGCCTACGCAGGCTCTCTTCCTGATGAACAACACTTTCGTACGACAGCAGGCGAAGGCGGCAGCAGCCCACCTGCTCAAGGAGCGATCCGGTAGCAATGATGCAAGAGTGAAATACGCCTATCAGCTTGCTCTCGGCCGCAACCCCACTGCAAACGAAGGGAAAATCATTCTGGATTTCCTTAAAGAGGCACAAGAATCCGAAACGGTCTGGACTCAGGTGTTCCAAAGCCTGTTTGCCAGCCTTGATTTCCGCTACCTGAATTAGGGTGGACTTGCTGATCTCCCGAATATTGTTAGATTTAGGAAAACTTCATCGCCTAGCCGCTCAACCACCACCATGCAGCCAGAACACCACATTTCCCGCCGAAGCGCACTGCGCAACATGGCCTGTGGCTTTGGCGGACTTGCCATGGGCGCGATGGCACACCGGGAGGCCATGGCTGCGGGCAACCCGATCAGACCAAAGATGGTGCACCACGCTCCCGGCGCCAAACGTGTCATCTTCATCTTCATGGCCGGCGGCGTAAGCCATGTGGATTCCTATGATCACAAGGAGAACCTCTTCCGTGATGACGGCAAGATGATCCGTTTTGATGACGCGAGGACGCTGGCCAAGACACGCAAGATCGTCGAGCACCGTGTCATGAAGCCGCTCTGGAAGTTCAAGAATTACGGCCAGTGCGGACAACCGGTCAGCGAACTCTTCCCCCATACCGCCAGGCACGTTGATGACCTGTGCATCCTGAAAGGCATGCACACCGAGGGTGTGGCACACGGCCCAAGCACCCTGTTCCTGCACACCGGCACGATTAACTCCATCCGGCCAAGCATGGGCTCATGGACAAATTACGGCCTCGGCACCGAGAACCAGAATCTTCCAGGATTTGTCAGCATCGGCCCTTCCATGGGCAATGGAGGACCGCGCAATTACAGTAACGCGTTTTTGCCGGCCGCCTACCAGGGCACACCCGTGGGACGCGCAGGCATCCCGGCCAAGGAGGCCACCATCAAGAATATCACTGCACCCGACGCGGACCCGGTGCAGCAACGCAAGCAGTTTGAGTTACTGCGCAAGCTCAACGCCGAGCAGATATCACGTTCGCCGGGTGACGATGAACTGGAAGCCGTTATTAATTCCTTCGAGCTCGCCTGGCGCATGCAGCACAACGCCCCGGACATCCTCGACCTTTCGAGAGAAAGCCCGGGCACCCTCGCCATGTATGGCATCGGTGAGAAGCACACGGATAACTTCGGGCGCTACTGCCTGCGTGCACGCCGACTGAGTGAGGCCGGTGTGCGCTACATACAGGTGAACTACACCGACAACTCAAACAACCCGGCCTGGGACCAGCACTCCAATATGCCCAAGCACATCGAGCACGCACGGGCTACTGACAAGCCGGTTGCCGGCTTGCTTGAGGACCTCAAACAACGGGGCCTTCTGGAAGATACTATTGTCTGGTGGGGCAGCGAATTCGGGCGCACACCCTATGCTCAGGACAAGGGGACCGGCCGCGACCACAACCCTGACGGCTTCACCGTCTGGCTGGCCGGGGGCGGGTTCAAGCCGGGAATCGCCCATGGAAACACCGATGCCTATGGCCATCACGCCGTGGAGGGCAAGGTGCACATGCATGACCTCCACGCCACCATCCTTCACCAGCTGGGCCTCGACCACGAGAAGCTCACCTATCGTTATGACGGACGCGACTTCCGTTTAACCGATGTCCATGGTCGGGTGGCAAGGGAGATTCTCGCGTAACAGGACCGGCGGACCCGTTGCTTCATTTCCGGGCCACATCCCGCCTGCATTCCTTTTCGTGAAGATCTGCCCGATCTCCGGAGCCTCCGATTCATCATTGCCTCTGCCTGCAAACAAAAGAAGCCGGGCCCGAGGCCCGGCTTCTGCAGAGTCATTTTTCCTTCCCGTTAAAGCACCTTGGTGATTCCCGGAAGGGGGCAGGGATAGAGTCCGGTGTCAGGATCCATCTTCGGGCCCGGGTCAGCATCCCAGGCGAAATTCTTGGGCATGATGCTGACCTCCGAATTGATCGCATCATCCCATTTGAGTTCCTTCCCGGAGTAGGTGGCCATCCGACCGATGATGGAGGTCATTGTGCTCTCCGCCGTGTAATACGCATTGTTGATCGCGATATCTCCGCGGATATGGCGATGAAGCTCGTCGTGCTCCACCTGATAAGGGTTCTTTCCCTTCTCCTTGAGCTTCCAGACGATCTTGCCGTCATTGTCGGTAATGCGCCCCGGATAGGCACGGCCCTTCTCCCCGATGATGACCTCGGTCACCCGGTTCATGCAGCCCCTCTGGTGGCGACACTGCGAATTGGTGTAGCCTCCTCCCTCATACTGCAACTCAACATAGTGGTGGTCGAAAATCTCCCCGAACTCGGGCCCGATCCTGCGCTGCCGCCCACCCATGCCCTGGGCCACGGAAGGGGGACCTCCCATAAACCAGTTGGCCACATCGAGATTGTGGACGTGCTGTTCGGTAATGTGGTCACCGCAAAGCCAGTTGAAGTAGTACCAGTTTCTCATCTGGTATTCCATTTCAGTCTGCTTCTCCTTGCGCGGACGAACCCACACCCCTCCCCCATTCCAGTAAACCTGACTTCCCAGCACCTTGCCAATGCGACCTTCCATCACCTCCTGGTGCGTAGCAGTGTAGGTCTTCTGATAACGGCGCTGGAGACCGCAGACCACCTTGAGTTTCTTGGCGTCTGCTTCCTTGGCTGCCGCAATGACGCGGCGAATACCAGCAGCGTCCGTTGCCACAGGCTTCTCCATGAAGACATGTTTACCTCTGGAAACAGCATACTCGAACATCTCAGGGCGAAATCCCGGAGGGGTCGTCAGGATCACCATGTCCGCAAACTCAATCGCCTTCTTGTAGGCGTCGAAGCCGTGAAACATACGGTCCGCAGGCACATCCACCTTCTCCTTGAAGCGACCCTTGATATTGTTGATCACACCCTGGGTCTTGTCCGCGAAGGCGTCGGCAACTGCAACCAGTTTGGCCCCTTCCACGTTAAGAGTCTGCGACACCGCTCCGGTCCCGCGTCCTCCACAACCCACCAGGGCCACCTTGATTTCACTTTTACCTTCCACCTGCGCATAGGATGCCACAGGCAGTGAAGCAGCGGCCGCGGCCACTCCGCTCGTTTTGAGGAATTTCCTCCGGTCGGATTGAATGGGTTCTTCCATGATTTCGTGTTGTTTAATTGAGATTGCGTTTTGCCTGGAATGAGAAGTTTTCAGCGACCCAACAAACCCTGGCGAGCCGTCTGTCCACGGCCCTCTGGCCGGGGCCTAAGGTGGTCCATACCAAACACGCCTTGAAAGCTTTTTTGTCGAGAAGCCGAAAGGCCTTTCTGGCTCAGGCCGCCTGCGGGGATGATTGGAGATTAGTTAACGATCCCTGGGGAGCGTTTCTTTCCAACCGGTAAAGACAGTTCTTTCCCTTGAAAATACACATTGCCAAATGATCTGGAATCCGGGGCCACGACCGTTGTTCCTGCGGGGAAATCTCCCTTCTTTCTTTGACCGCCTCCACCCCAACCGGTAGGGAAACACCATGAAGTTCCTCCACTCCTGTCTCCTCATCTCCCTTTTACTCCTTTGCTCCCCGGCAATTGCGGGAGAGTTCAAGGTCGCCGGCATCACCTTCGCTGGAGCCAAGGAATTTGTTTCGGTTAAACCGACCTCCTTCATGCGAAAAGCCCAACTCAGGGTTGGCGTCGATGCTGCCGAAGGCGAGATTGTCTTCTTCTACTTTGGGCCCCGGGGAGGCGGTGGAGTGCAGGCCAATGTGGACCGCTGGTTTGGGCAGTTCACGGAACCGAAGGCAGCGATCAAGGCAAAGACCGAAAAGGCAAAAGCCGGGAAAATCCCAGTCACCTTTGTTTCCGCGGAGGGAACGTTCAAAGCGGGACCTCCGCGCGGCCCAGTGGTCGAGAAGCCTGGATATGCCCTCCTGGGTGCCATCATTGAGGGCAAGGAGGGAGCGATTTTTGCCAAATTCACTGGCCCCAAAGCCACCGTGTCAGCCCATGCCACGGCCTTTAAGACTATGATCACCGGCGCGAAATAGCCGGACTGAACTCCTCAGTTCAAGGCTCCCAGGGCTGCGAACTGGGCCTGAAACCCTCTCCCCAGTCCCATGAAGGCTGCCCTCTTCCGGGAATTCCAGGGCCAGCTGACGGTCGAAACCGTTCCAGACCCTGCCCCAACTCCGACCGGAGTCATCATCCGGGTCGAAGCCACCGGAGTGTGCCGGAGCGACTGGCACGGCTGGATGGGCCACGATCACGACGTTCATGTCCCCCACGTTCCCGGTCACGAATTCGCTGGCGTCATCGAGGAGGTCGGCGACCGGGTGATCAACTGGAAGCCCGGCGACCGGGTGACGGCTCCATTCGCTTGTGGTTGTGGGAAGTGCCGGTTCTGTGAAGCCGGTGACCAGCAGGTCTGTCCCGATCAGTTCCAACCAGGTTTCACTGCCTGGGGCTCCTTCGCCCGGTTCGTCATGCTGGAGCATGCCGAGGAAAACCTGGTCCGACTCCCCGAGGACCTCGACTTCACCGCGGCGGCCAGCCTGGGATGCCGCCTGGCGACCTCCTACCGCGCGGTGGCCCACCAGGCCCGGGTACGCCCCGGGGACTGGCTGGCGGTGCACGGCTGTGGCGGGGTAGGACTCTCCGCGATCATGATTGCAAGCGCACTTGGAGCCCGCCCCATCGCGATCGACATCGATCCCGCAAAACTCTCTCGGGCGCGGCAACTGGGAGCGCTGGAAATCGTGGACGCCTCCATCGAGGATGTCTGCACCGCCATTAACGATCTCACGGGAGGTGGCGCCCGCAGTTCGATTGACGCCCTGGGCAGCTCCATAACCGCCACCAACTCGATCAATTGCCTGCAACCCCGGGGCCGGCATGTCCAGGTCGGACTGATGACCGGAGAGGACTCCCGCTCGACCCTTCCCTTCGATCGGATCGTGTCCAGGGAACTGGAGCTCTACGGCAGTCACGGAATGCAGGCCCACCGCTACCACGAGCTCCTTGCTCTCATTGCGCAGAGCTCACTGGACCCGGCACAATTGATCAGTCGCACCATCCCATTGGCAGAAGCCCTGCCCGCTCTCACCACTGAATCAGCCTTCGCGGAGGCGGGAATCATCGTGATCGACCGGATTGAATGAAGCGTTACAGGTTTCCGGTCCCTCTTAGGAATAAGCCTTTCGGGACCGGGCTGGGCACCGACCGGGAATCCCGCTCAACCCACTCCCCTCCCGGGGATGCTCCCGCTCCAGGAGTAGTCGCTACGGACCACACACGCCCGGCGTCCGGGGATAAGGAATCACGTCCCGTATATTCTGGACCCCGGTCACCAGCATGAGCATGCGTTCAAAGCCCAGCCCAAACCCCGCATGGGGAACCGTGCCAAAGCGCCGCAGGTCCAGATACCATCCGTAGGCCTCCTCGCTCAGACCTTCCCTGCCCATGGTCATGCGCAGAACCTCGAGACGTTCCTCACGCTGGCTGCCACCTACGATCTCCCCGATTCCCGGAACCAGGACATCCATGGCCGCCACCGTCTTCCCATCATCGTTGCGCCGCATGTAGAACGGCTTGATGGCCTCAGGATAGTCGTAAACCGTCACGGGGGACTTGCAGTGCTCCTCAGTGAGATAGCGCTCATGCTCGGACTGCAGATTCTCCCCCCAACCCACCGGATAATCGAAGCTTTGACCCGATTTTTCCAGAATCTCTACCGCTTCAGTGTAACTGAGCCGGGCAAAGGGGCGGTCCACAATGCAGCGCAGCCTCTCCTCCAGTCCCTTGTCGACGAATCTGGAAAAGAGCCCGAAATCGTCATCGGGTCCCTCCAGGATCTCACGGGTGAGTTCCTTCACAAACTCCTCCGCCAGGTCCATGTCCCCTTCCAGGTTGCAGAAGGCCATCTCGGGCTCGATCATCCAGAACTCCGATGCATGTCGCGAAGTATGCGAGTTCTCAGCACGGAACGTCGGTCCAAAAGTGTAGATATTTGTCAACGCGCACGCAAAGGTCTCCCCTTCCAGCTGACCACTCACGGTAAGGTGAGCGGCCTTCCCGAAGAACTCCTCCTGGTCACTGCCCCCGTCGGGCTGGGTTGTGACCTGGAACATCTCCCCGGCTCCTTCGCAGTCGTTGGCGGTGATAATCGGCGTGTGCACGTAGACAAAATTCCGCTCCTCGAAAAAGCGATGAACCGCATGCGCCAGTCGGCTGCGCGTGCGAAAGACCGCTCCGAAGAGATTCGTGCGGGGACGCAGGTGAGCCATCTCCCGGAGAAATTCCGGTCCGTGGCGTTTTTTTTGCAGGGGATAATCTTCCGGAGCAGTACCGACCAACTCCACCGAGGTTGCCTGCATTTCCCACTTCTGACCTTTACCCGGCGAACTCACCAGGTTTCCCACCACCCTCACAGAAGCACCTGTGGTCATGCTCTGGATCTGGTCATAGCCCCCGATGCCGGCATCGGCAATGACCTGCAAACTTCCAAGACAAGTGCCGTCATTGATCTCAAGGAACGAAAAATCCTTGGAATCGCGCCTCGTTCGAACCCATCCCTGCACGGTCAGATCCTTCGCGGCTTCCGTCCCGTCGAGCACCTCCTTCACCGATTTCCGCATGGCACAACTCATTACGGGGAACGAGCGCTCCTGTAACGAAGAATTGACGGTGAACCGACCGCGACAGGGATCTGAACCCCGGACGCCAGACCGTGCGGATCGGATTTCACCCCGGGATCCCCGCTTTTTGAGAGACGGAATACTCAACACAGTTCCGGGCGCTCACCCCCTGACTCAGAGGCCTCCGGAAGGCCCGACTCTGCTTCACGCCCCTGCTAACGCAGCCCTCCGGGCCTGGGACCCGTCGCCTTGGGCTTGTCAAACTCAAGATAAGTCATTCCCACCACCCGGTTTTCCACTGGATCCACCGTATCCACCCGCATGCGCCGAAGGGTATAAGCATCCCCCACCTTCATGACATCGGTCACCGTAAATCTCTTGAGCGGTCGGCCGTCCGCATTGTATCCGACCACCTGCATGAGTGCCTGCGACTTCTTATGCACCCACACCCGGACCTGTGCATAGCGTCCCGTCTGGGTCGGATTCACCATACGCACTACCCAGCACTCCTGTCCCTTGATTTCCTGGATGCCATCAACAATACCGTTCGGCCAGTAGAGAAACCGCATGGCGAGATCCTCGTAGGACAGATCCGTTCCCCCGATCGCCTTGCCCAGTTTGGCTTCCGGGAAACGCACTGTTTTTCCTCCTTCCACTACGTCAAACAAGTCATAACGCTTCTCGTTCAGACGCATGTGGAACCGCACGTCCTTGTTCCCCCCGGGTTGGGTGTAACTGAGTTGGATTTCCTGACCCCGCATGTAAAGGCCCACTGGAAACTTGATCTCGTTCTTGCGGATGTGCCCCTTCAAGTCCTGATGCTGCAAGGTTGCCACAAAGCGGGCTGTCTTCAGGAGCGTGTCCGCTGGCGGTTGCGCCTCCTGCCCTGAACTGGAGAACACACCGAAGGTCGCTACAGCGGCCAGAACGAAAATTTTTGACGGGGTAGAATTCATGCTGGAGATCTCGCAGCTGCGGAGATGAGACGTCAAGGATCGCCTCTTTATTCGCGAAAATCACTGTTGATACCCAGTGAATTCCAAGGGGATAATACCCGGTATTTTGAGAGCATCAACGGACTTTGTGTTAATAAGCGGGATCTTGTTCACGATTTGGAAAAATTTTTACGAAACCAGCGCATTGTTGCTTGCGACTCACTCCATCCGGGGACTTGGATAGCGCCAACGCTCGATCATCTGATCCGTCATGAGTCTCCGCCAGCAACTGACCGATATTCTCCCAGATATCCTCCCTTCGAGTCCCAAGGAAGCCACCAAAGGCACCGAGTTGATTCGACTGGTTCGCCTCCGGTTGGAAGGCGACTACTCCGACGCCTCGCTGCGTTATCACTTTTCAATCATGTCCTGCGACCCGGCATCGCCCATCGCGAAGGTGGAAAAGGGCCAGGGGTACTATCGACGTGCCGCTCCAGTCCCAGCACTGGCCGGGGCGCAGGACTTGCTTTCAATGACACAAGGCCGCCTCGATGACTTTGCCGGCGATCAGGGCACGGTCAATCACGCCCTGCAACGCATCCGGAAGTTCCGGGCGGCGGCTACCCGTTATTGCGAGGTCAACGGAGGGTTCACCTATGCCTTCCGTGCCGCGCTGGCAAGGGACTCGCCCTTTGGCAACCTCTGGAAATATCCCGACATGGTTGTTGTGGACTGGGAAGCGGGCGAACCCACCGATCAGGGCCTCGCCCTTGATCATGAGACCTTCGCCCTGAAGCGCGGTCTCGGCCTCCCCCCCTATCGCCTGCGATCAGTCACCCTCAGGCTTCTGCCCAATTACGAACTGTTCCGGGAGGAGTTCTTCCAGGCCCTCAGCGTGAGCGCATGGTGCCAGGGCGGGGAACTATTCTATGCCGGACCCATCGAGGATGAAGTGCTTGCCGACGCCCTCCGCCAACTCAGCAACCGTTTTGGAATCGGAGTGACCACCTTCGGCCTGACAGCCGAAGTGCTCGACGACCTGCCCGGCCCGGAACACATCCTCACCGCCCAACCCCGTGAGACTGAAGCTCTCATGGAACGCTTCGATATCCGACGCATCGCAAGCCCGCAACTGCGCGATCATATCGACTGGGCCGCTCTCGATGCCGTCCGGAGTGACAACGAGGAGGTCCGGCAACTTTTCAGTTGGCTCATGCAGTGCGTGGACGCGAAACAGGCCATACCCCACGAGAGCTCCCGATAGGCTTCTTGCGGGACTGGATTCAGCGCCGAAGAAAGGCGGCTCCCCCTGCCGTTAACGGCACACCGGATCCGCTGGGAAAGATCGAGTCCGATCCGGAACTTGGACGTGGCTCGCTACCGCCATCTTGACCCAGGGACAAATCACATCGTCATGCCGCCATCAATGGCAATGACCTGTCCGGTTATGTAGCGGGCCTCCGGACTGGCGAGATAGAGAACCAGGTTGGCGATCTCCTCCACTTCGCCCATCTCTTTAAGTGGGACGATCTTGAGGATTTCTTCCTGAATCTTCTCCCCAAGCACCTCCGTCATGTCGGTCCGGATGAAGCCCGGCGCGATGGCGTTGCAGGTCACCTTGCGCGGAGCCAGTTCACGCGCCATTGACTTTGTGAATCCGATCAATCCCGCTTTCGAGGCCGCATAGTTTGCCTGGCCTGCGTTGCCGATGATTCCTATGACCGAGCTGACGTTGATGATGCGTGCCTCATCCGCCTTCATCATGGTGCGCTGAAAGGCCTTCAGGGTGTTGAAGGCACCTTTCAGGTTGGTGTCGAGAACGGCATCCCAATCCTCATCGCTCATGCGCAACAGGAGACCATCACGGGTGATCCCCGCATTGTTCACCAGAATGTTCACGCTCCCCAGGTCCGCAATGATCTGCCTGCCGCATTCCTGCATGGCCTCGTGATCGGACACATCCACTGCATAGGATCTGGCCGCCTCTGGACATTCCTCATTGATAGCAGCTGCCGACTGCCCGCAACTTTGTTCGTTGCGACTCAAAACGGCCACTTTTGCACCCTCCCGGGCGAAGGCGGCAGCCACGGCCTGCCCGATTCCCCGACCGGCTCCGGTCACCACCACAATCTTGTCCTTGAAGCGATTCATGAGCGTCATTTGCTATGAAATAGCTGAATGCAAAAGACTTATTCGCGCCCCCCGCCATTTCAAAACCCAGTCCGGTCAGATCGTGTTCAAGCCACAGGGAGGGTCCAGGGAATACGAGCATCCGGGGAGTCTATGCCCCAAAAGCCTTCAAAAAACTCACCTCAAGCGCCAATCCTTCCGGCACGTTGGTGTTCAGGAGATCGCGGAGTTCCTGCAGGGCATCTATCCTCTGAAGCAGTGCGTGTATCTCCTGACACCCGGCAAAACGGGCAGTCTGGTCGGCATATTGGGGAAACCCCAACTCGCTCACCCCCACCTTCTGGCGCACCGCATCCCCCAGCCAGGAAATGAGCCAATCCACCAGGGCCGACCGCACGGCCAGGTATTCGGAGGCCGACATTGCGGCGTAATACTTTTCGCGTCCTTCCAACCAGTCCCCTTCCGTGGCCTGCTTGTAAGCATCAGCTTCCTCCTTCAGTGCTGCCTGATTCGCCTCTTCAATTTCCGCCTTGCGCGCCGCCAGGAGCGACTCAAAACCCGCCTTCAACAAGAGGGCATCGTGGGCGGAGGGCCTGTCGGCACTGCCAGCCAGGATAGCCGCAAACGCCATACTCTCGTCCTCTTGGAGAATCTGATGATCAGCAGTGGGCTGCAGGACAATTTCCACGCAGCGGGAACGAATGGTGGGAAGCAGGATTTCCGCATGTGCCGTCAACAGAAGAAGGAGACACCCTGGCGGAGGCTCCTCCAGGGTCTTGAGAAAGGCATTGGCCGCTTCGTCAAACATGCGATCCGCATCCCCAATCACGCCCACCTTCCAGGTTCCCTCCGGAGCGCAAAGATGCATGCAGTGCTCCAGTTCCCGGATTTCGTCGATGAGAATGCGCCGGGATCGTGACCGGGGGCGGACGATTCTCACAAACTCACCCTCCAATTGATCCAGTCCGGCTCCTGCGACCGGCTCTGCAGATTCACCAAAGAGATCCGTTCCACCCGAATCCCCGGGCGGATTGACCATCGCGATTACCCGAGCCGCCAGATCCCGCTTGCCACTGCCAGCCGGACCGGAAACCAGGAAGGCATGGGCCAGGCGCTCACGCTGATGGGCCCCTTCCATCAACTCAAAAGCCCTTGCCGCAGTCACCGCCATGGCCCAATCCAACGAATCCCTCATCCCCCTGCAATCAAAACCGGCTCGTGAGATCATTCCGCCTATTTCCGCCTTTCGCTTTACTCCTCCTCCCTCCAGCCTCCCGCCGTGAACGATCAGGATTCCCCAGCACCCATCACCTTTGTCTCCCGCGACTCCCAGACCTCCATAGACGAGACCTCCGAGTTTTGCCCCAAGTTCAATTCCAGCGGGCTCATCCCGGCCATTGCCATCGATGGAGAGACCCGGGAACCTCTCATGATGGCATGGATGAACGAGGAGGCCCTCCGGCAAACCCTGCACCTCGGCGAAGCCGTCTACTTTTCCCGCAGCAGGCAGGAACTCTGGCATAAGGGAGCAACCTCGGGACACACCCAGAAGGTGATTGAAGTCCGCACCGACTGCGACCAGGACGCGCTCATCCTCTATGTTCACCAACAAGGAGCCGGAGCCTGCCACACCGGACGCCGCTCCTGCTTCTATCGTACTGTCACCCCCGGGAACCCCTCGACCCTCGATTCGGTGGAGGAACGCACCTTTGATCCGGGCGAAGTCTACGGCAGACCATCGAACTGAGGGAACCACACTCATCCCCTCGCGCCGACCCTGTGCAGGGACGGAACCCCGTCCCTCCGCAGGATTCCTTCCAACGGAAAGAACCGGAGTTCATGCCGTCGCTCCCCAGCCACCGTTTCCCTATGCGGTGCATCCCGCAGGTAATCGCCCGGGCCTTTCCGGTTACCCGCGCAAGATGACCTGCAGGCTCCCATCACTTTTGCGTTTAAACGATTGTTTGAATGGTTCGGGGGAAGAAGCCGTCTCAACACCTACTCATGAAACTCTACCCCTCCATTCTCATGGTCCTCGTTCTGCCCACTTCCGCGCTCTGCGGGTGGCAGAATGAGGTCACAACCCTTAAACCAGGCCCCTTTCTCAAAAAACTCCAACCGGTCCACCTGAGCTTCGAGTTAAACTGGGACGGCAAGATCAACTCCGGAAATCTGAACCTCCTCTTTGATCGCAAGGATCCGCGTTACCCCCACTATGTCATCACTCAAATCTACGGTGGCAGCACCGGCGTGGCCAAAGGACTCTTTCCCTACGATTGCAGCTTCACTTCATTCCTCCGGAAAGACGACCTGCGCCCGGCAATGTTTGCCGCCATCGAAACAAACTCCGACGAACGCCGGGAGACCAACAACTGGTACCGCTCAACCGTCATCAGCAAGGAAATCACTACCCCTCACCGGAAGGGCAAGGCCCCCAAGACCAAGAAGAGCACTTTCCCCTTCAGCAAGGCTCCCGTTTACGATCTCGCCTCCGCCTTCCTGTATATCCGCAGTCTCGACCTCAAGGTTGGACAGGAGATGGTCATGGTCCTCCACCCTTTTGCCAGCCCCTACCTCGCGCGCATCAAGGTCCTGCGCCGGGAAATTCATCGCGGATTGAAATGCCTCCGGATGGATTTGAAACTGCAGAAGATCGGTCCCGGAGGAAACCTCCTTGGGTATGACAAGATGAAAACCACCACCATGTGGTTCAGCGACGATCACGAACGACTGCCTGTCGAACTCCGCAGCAAGGTTTTCATCGGTGACGTGCGAGCGGTTCTGGTAGGGAAAAAATACCTTTGAAATGAGGGTAATACCCTGAAATTCGAGGGTGTATGGCCCAAGACAGGTGATCTTCCTGCGGGCCATCTGCCAACCCATCCGGGATAACGCCTGGTGGCCACCGCCACATCCTGTCATCGAACAAGGCACCTCCGGACAGACTAATAGAATACATGTTAGAACATCCACACTTCAATCGACCATCCATGCAGCTTGAAAACCGGCCCCCCGGACTTCAGACTTCCTCCACATGAAGATCAGCACTCACTGCGGCGGTTTCTGCCAGACAAACGGCTATCTCATTGAAACCGGGAATGGAGCGGTGGCCATAGATGCTCCCGAGGGAATGTTTCACTTCTGCAAACAAAAGGGTGTTAAACCGACCGGTCTGTTGCTCACCCACCAGCATTTTGACCATGTGAATGATGCCGCCCTCTTTCACGAGAATGAAATTCCCATCTACGCCTCGGAACCGTTCAGCCGCGATCTCCAACTCGAAGGACTCCTCCGAAGCTGGGGCCTCAAAATGCAGATCGAGGAATTTGTCGTGGAGCACATCCTGACCACGGAGAGCAGTCCCCTCCCACTGGCCGGTCTTGAATTTGAACTACGTTCGGTGCCCGGGCACTCGCCCGATTCTTTTGTGTTCCACGTGGCACTTTTCCAAAAACTTTTTAGTGGGGACACCCTTTTCGCCAACGGGGGCGTCGGCCGAACTGATTTTCCCCACGGAGACCACGAGCTTCTCATCCGCAGTATTCGAGAGCAACTCCTTACCCTCCCGGCCAACACCGAAATTCTACCGGGGCACGGCCCTTCTACGACGATCGAGCAGGAAATTTTAAAGAACCCGTATTTGGCCTGATTTTCCAACAAGAAAAGGCCCCGGGCTTCGCTCCAGGGGAAAGGGATTCCTCCCCTTTGCTCAGGAGGCAACGTAAGGCCCGGCCTTCAATTTCCAACTGGATTGCGCGTTAGTCCTCTGCAAGACTCCGGTAATGGAGAGGGCTTCCTTCTCCGCAACATCAGATTCATGCCAGCAGCCCAAGCCCCGAAGTCCAAGGAACAGCACGCGCCGCTCCCTGACACCCTCAGGAGGCAGCTGGTCTCTTTTCGTGGACACCTCTGGCGGGTGAAGGTTGCAGAAGCGATTCTGGCTGGTGTCTTCGGCCTCTTTTTCTCCTACCTTCTCGTCTTTGGCCTGGACCGCGTCTGGAACACTCCTTCCGGCGTTCGCCTGGCCATCCTGATCAGCGGCACCTCGCTCTTCACCCTGTTTGCTCCCTACTGGATTCACCGCTGGGTCTTTGGCCATCGCCGCGAAGCACAGCTTGCCCGGCTCATCGCCCGTCGTTATCCCCGCCTCGGCGACCGCCTGCTCGGAGTGGTCGAGTTGCAGCACCAGCAGGAGAGCAAGGAGGCTCTCTCCCCCGAGCTTCGGGCCGCCGCCATGGAGGCGGTGGCACGTCAGGCCAAGGGGCGCAACTTTGAACAGGCCCTCCCCAACCCGCGACACCGGATCTGGTCCCTGGGGGTTCTTGCCGCCGTGGCCATGGCCGCAGCAGCCTTGCTGCTAGCTCCCAAGCCGGGCCTCAATGCACTCAAGCGCTGGCTCATGCCGCTCTCCAATACCCCGCGCTACACCTTCACCAAGATCAACCCTTTCAACGAGCGCATCATCGTCCCCCGGGATGAACCCTTTGCGATCACCTTCACCCTGAGTTCCGAATCCGATGTCCGACCTGGCAGCGGAACTGCCCGTTTTGGCATCCAGGATCCGGTCGCCGCCCGGTTACAGGACAACCAAAGCTACACCTTCGAGTTTCCCGGACAGTCGGAAGCGGGACGCGTGGCAGTCAATATCGGGGATGCCCGGCACAGCGTGGAAGTCGTTCCGCAAACCCGACCGACCATTCAGTCTGTCCAGGCAAAAATCAGCTACCCTGAATATCTACAACTCCAAGATAAAGTGAGGGAGCTCCGGGTGGGCACTCTTTCCGGCGACGTAGTGGTCGGGAGCAAGGTTTCATTGGAGGCAACCACCCTCGAGGAGCGCGAACTGAAGAGCGGGACACTCACGGTGCGCGTTCTGCCAAAACCAGCCCCGCGCGATCTCTTCGACGATGGCTTTGAACCCCTGCTGGAAGACGGGGAGGAACCCGGAAGAGGGAATGACGACGAAAGCGGGAGCAACCTTGAGAACGCTCCGGACCTGGCAGAGGAAGACCCGCCGACCCCACCCGAAGTTTTTGCGCTGGAGATTTCAGGAACGCGGATGTCCTCCCCCGGGATTCCCCTGGGAGACTCCCCCCTTGAGTTGCAGCTGAACTGGCGGGATACCGACGGCCTTGAGGATGTTGGGGGCCACCGGATCCGGGTGGAACCGCTGGAGGACCAGAAGCCGCTGGCCTACATTCAGGGCATCGAACGCCAGACCGTGATTCTGGCGGATGATACTGTGAGCTTCGAAATTCTGGCCGAGGACGACTACGGCGCCAAGCATATTGGCTACGAGTGGACAGGCGAATTCACGAAACCCACTGATGAAACGCCCTCACAGGGGAGTCATATCCTGGAGGTCGGGGGACCCAACCAACGGCGCATCTCGGGCGTGGTCCATTTTTCCCCCAAGACCCATGATATCAAACCCCAGCAACTTGCGGTGAGAGCCTTCGTGGAAGACTTCTTCCCGGAGCGCGGGCGAGTCTACTCCGAGCCCATCATTCTCCACATCCTGACCAAGGATGAGCAGGCCCAACTCCTCAAGGACAAGTTCGACCGTATCATTGGCGAACTGGAAGATGCCGCCCGCCGCGAGCAGAACGACTTCGACGAAAACCGCCGCCTCGAAAAGGAGGGAGCTGAGAATCTGCAGAACGAAGCCAACCAGGAACGCCTCAATCAGCAGGAGCTCAACGAAGCGGAAAACATCGAGAAGATGGCTGAGCTTTCCGAACGCATGGAGGAACTCCTCGGTGAAGCGCTCAAGAATGGCGAAGTAGACTCCGACACCATGCAGAAGATGGCCGAGACCATGCAGCAGATGCAGGAACTCAGCCAGCAGGACATGCCCAAGGTCGAGCAGGAACTCAACGAGGCGCAGGATCCCAGCTCAACTCCCGAACAGTCCCAGAAGGACGTACAGGAAGCCGTCGAGCAGCAGGAAAAAGTGATCGAAAAGATGCGGAAGGCCATCGAGGGCGCCAATGAGGCCAACCGCAACTTCGAGGCCAGCACTTTCGTCAACCGGTTGCGCCGTGCCGCCTCGGAGGAGGACGGAATCGCCAACACCCTCATCGCCACCATTGATGACGAGGGTGAGACAACCATCGCGGGAACACCCTACGACGAGCTTGATCCGGTCGATCAGCGCATCCTGGGCGAACTCTCCATGCAGCAACGCCGGACCGCCTCGGATGTCCACTGGATCTACGAAGATCTCGGACACTTCTATGCACGCACCCAGAAGGAGGAACACAAGCAGATCATGGAGGAGATGCGTGAGTCCAATGTCGATTCCCATCTCGATGAAACCAGGGAGAAGATCGCAGCAAACCGCACCTTCATGGCCATCACCGCCGCCAAGAAATGGGCTGCACTGCTAAGGGCCTGGGCCGACATCCTTGACCCGCCACAGGATCCCAACGAAGGCGGAGACGGCTCCGGGGGTGGCGATGATCCCGGTCTCGACGACAACGATTTTGAGTTTATGCTGAAGGTCATGAAGATGATCCAGACCGAGCAGGATATCCGGGCCCGCACACGGGCGCTGGAGCAACTCCGCCGGACCCTGCATCTCCAGGACCTGCCAGATCTCAAGCCGCTCGACGCTGATGACGAGTAATATCCCTTTTCCGCAATCCAAACTGACCCCGACCATAAGATGAAACCAATCTACCTCGCCATCCTGGCACCTTTCGCAATCGGCAACCTCATCCCCTCCGCCTTGGCTCAGAAGGATGAAGAAGCTCCCAAGCCCACCCCTGCCATCGAGCTTCCCGAAATCAAGTACCCCGACCCTGTGACCGAGGATCAGAAGAAAAGCGTAGCCAAACACAGAGAGGGCTCCCAGAACCTGGCGGGAGAACAGGATGAGCTCTCCGCGGATGTCCAGGATCTCATCGAGGAACAGACGAATGAGAAGGTTATCGCCCTGCTTGAGGGAGTGGAAGAGATCATGGCCGAAGTGATTGACTCTCTCGACGAGCCCAACACCAGCGGAACCACCATCGCGGCGGAGACCGAGATCATCGAAAAAATCTTCGAAGCAGCCAAGCAGCGAGCCCAGCAGAATGGCGGCACATGACCGAGCAGCGGAATGAGCATGGGTGCCATGCTTGACATGATGCAGCGAATGATGGGCAAGAATCCCGGCCAAGGGCAGGGAAAGAAAAAGGGACAGGCGGGCAATCAGGCCGGTGAAGGCCAGAACGGCGAATCCGATTCGCCGAACAAGGAATTCACCGACGCCGGCAAAGGCAAGAAGGAGGAGCGCACGATCGGCAAGAAGGCCGGCAAGGCGGGTTCCCATCTGCCGCCTGAATTCCAGAAGGCTCTTGATGCTTACAACAAGGGCCGCTGAAAACATGAGAGTCGTCTTAGCAATCGCTGCGGTGACCTTCCTGCTGGCGCCTCACAGGGCGTGGAGCCAGTCCCTCCCTCGTCGACAGGACGACCCCATCCCGCCCCAGGTGGACCAGATGTACTTGAAGGGCCTCCGCTTCCTTGCCAGCACGCAGACCAAGAACGGGAACTGGCCTGATCGCAACGGGAGCGAACCAGCCGTGGTAGGCCTCTGCGTGATGGCTTTCCTTGCCCACGGAGAGGATCCCAACCACGGCCCCTACGCCGGGAACATCCGCGGCGGCATCCAGTTCATCAGGGAAAACCAGAGTGACAGCAATGGCTACATTGGATCCAGCATGTACAACCATGGCTTCGCCACCCTCGCCCTTGCGGAGGCCTACGGCGTTCTGCGCGACGAGAAGGTAGCGCGCGCCCTCAAGAACGCGGTTGAACTGATCCTGAGCGCACAGGAACGCAACAACCGGGGTGCCTGGCGCTATACCCCGGATAGCCAGGATGCTGACACCACCGTGACCGGGGCTCAGATGGTCGCCCTCTACGCCGCCCGCAATGCCGGCATTCCCGTCCCCGAGGAGGCGCTGAAGAAGGGCCACGCCTTCCTCAAGCGCTGTCGTGGATCAGACGGTGGCTACGGCTACACCTCGGCTGGCAGCGGGAAGCCCACTCTCACCGCCATCGGATCACTCTGTCTGGCCCTGGCAAAGGAAAAGGACAGCAAGGGCTATAAGGCCAGTCTCAACTATCTCAGCAGACGCCTCAATTATCGGGACCGCTTTTATCCATACTACTTCGAGTATTACATGTCCCAGGCCCTCTTCCACGCCAATGAGGAGGTATGGGAAGAGTGGAACGCCAAGAACATACGCTATCTTTCCACCCTGCAGACACGCGAAGGGGCATGGCCCGGCAACAAAGGACCAGCCTTCAGCACCGCAGGTGCCCTCCTCTCCCTCGCGCTCAACTACCGCTTTCTTCCCATCTATGAAAAATAGCACGCCACGGGGACCATATAGCACTATGTTTATAGTATTATATATCGCCTGCGGAATACTTTCTCTCTCCGCCGCCTCAGCGGAGGAGGCCGGAAAGCCGGAGGACCTGCTCCGGTTCCGGAATGGCGATTCCCTGCATGGTGCCTTTCTTGGGCTGAGCGAGGGAGACCTCCGCTGGCGCCATTCCGAGGCCCGGGATACAATCACTCTCAAGACCCAGAAACTCCGCCGCCTCTCCTTTCACGGGGGACGCTCCCGCAAAAGCCTCCGCAGCCCCTCCTACATCCAACTCACGGACGGCGACCGCATTCCGGGCACCCTCATCAGTCTGAACGCCGAGAATCTCGTCATGGAGACCGAGTTCGCCGGAAACGTCTCCATCCCACGGGAATTTGTCAGTCAGATCTCTCCCCGACCTCATGGCGGTCTGGTTCACTACATCGGACCTTTCAAAGATGACGACTGGACCGTGATCGAACCTCCTGAAAAGAAGAAAGAGGAGAACGAACCAGCGAAAGAGAGGGAGGAAGAGGAGAAGCAACCAGCGAAAGAGAACCAGCCAGCGAAAGAGCAGCAGGAAGAGGAGAAGTCCGCCCCCCCCTGGGTATTCAGTGGCGGAGCCTACTACAGCAACAGCCAGCTGCCCATTGCGATCGATACCAAGTCGCCAGACCAGGTACGCATTCGCTTCACCCTGGCCTGGCGCAACCGGCTCAATGCAGCCATCGCCTTTCACGCCACCATGAAGCAGCCCGAGGCGCCCCCGGAGGAGGGGGAAGATGACGAGAAAGAGAAAAAGCCCATCGCCAAACCCGATGGAGCAGGCACCAAGGGTTTTGCTTACACCTATGGTCACAGCTATGTCCTCACCATTTATTCCAATTACGCGCAGATCTACCGCTGTGACTTTACTGACGAGGGGGAAGCGGACATGGACCGGCTTTCCAATTCCAGCGCCAACCTGCGCCTTGAGGAGGCCGGTCAGGCAGAATTCGAACTACGTTGCGACCGCTTAACAGACACCATCGCCCTCTTTGCCGACGGTCGCTTCGTGAGCCAGTGGAACGACCGGCAGGGCTATGTTGGAACCGGCTCCTACCTCGCTTTCGCTTCACAGAATTCGGCTGCCCGCCTGCGGATTTCTGATGTGGTCGTGACCGCCTGGAACGGAATGATCGACAGCGCCCAAAGCATGGAAACGGAGGATCGCGACGTCATTCTCCTCACCAACGGCACCGACCGCTTCTCAGGAAAACTGGCATCCCTGCAGGATGGAAAATTCCTGATCAAGGGGACCTATGCAGATATGACAGTGCCCCACGAGCAAGTGCAGGAAATCCGCCTGGCCAAGGCCAAGCAGACCGGCGAAGACGAGGAGGAAACCAGTCGGCAGAGGATCCGTCTCCTCCTGCAACCCTACGGGCGACTCACCATGCGCCCGGTCGAAGCAAGCTCCGACCGCCTGAGGGCTCATCATCCCGCCCTCGGAGACCTCACTCTCGATCTGCGCTACGCCGGGTTGATGGAATTTTCATTCGGACCAAGCGTTCTTGATTCCTGGGACGACGATTACTGATAACCGCAACTGTGAACGCCAATCTCAAACTCCTCCTCTGCCTGCTCGCCGCGTCCCCTCCTCTGTCGGCCGAAGATCGGATCAGCCTTAAGGACGGCAGCACCCTGCGGGGAAACGTGCGCGCCATCGAGGGAAACCACAAGATCGTGGTCGATTCCGAGTTCAGCAGCGATCCCATTGAGTTGCGGGGAAACGCCCTGCGCTCCATCCGCTTCGATGTCGAAACCGGCGAGAATCACAGCGAACCGGAACTACTCCACCTCGTCAACGGGGACGTTCTACCCGGTTCGCTACGCGCCCTGAACGACAGGCAGATCCTGTTCCGCACATGGTATGCAAATGACCTTACCATTGAACGCGCTCACATCAGATCGGTCGACTTTGGTGTGACGCCTCAGAAACTTGTTTATGTCGGACCCAAGCCGCTCTCCGAATGGATCGATAACGACGATTGGGAATGGGAAAATGGCAAGCTAACGTGCAATACCAGCGGAACAATTGCGGCAAAGAATGTGTTGCCCCGCCAATTCATTCTGCGTTTCCGCCTCGAATGGGAAAGCGGTCCGAACTTCCGCCTCTACTTCTGTGACGACTTCCTCAAGCGCACAGGCAACGCGGACCGCTACTACTTCGAAATAAACTCGATGGGCTCCCAACTGAAACGGCAGACCGCCGAGGGCGGACGGCGCTGGCACACCCTCGCGCAGTCGCACCGTCGCCCACAGGAGTTTCGCGGTCACGGCGTCGATGTCGAGTTGCGGGTCGATCGGATTCGTCGGCAGATTTACGTCTACCTCAACGGCGAGAAGCTCCAACGCACTCCGGATCCCATAGACAGCTTCCCCACCGGCACCGGCATCATGCTGCAGAGCCAGGCAGGCGGCGACCTCAAGAACATCATCACTCGCCTCGAAGTCTATGAATGGGATGCCATCACCGAGTTGCGGAGGGACGAAGGACACGAAGATCCTCAAACCGATGGACTGGTCGACGTGGAGGGCATGCACCTCAGCGGAAGCGCCATCACCCTTGAGGAGGATGAGGGGAATTCCCGCATAGTCTTCGAAAGCCCCTTCAATAATGAGCCTCTCAAGGTTCGCACCACCAGGATTTCATCACTGTACTTCAAGCACCCTCCCAATCCTCCCAACGGAAAAGCTCCTATTCATTTCGATCTGCGAGGGGGCGGAACGCTGCAGTTCTCCAGCCTGGCACTGAAAGAGAAGGTCCTGGAGGCCACTCACCCCCTGCTGGGAAAACTCACTCTCGACCGCAGCTCTCTTGAACGGCTTTTCGTCCACACCAAGGAAGCGGATTCCCTAGAAAAACCGGAACCATGAAGAAAGCTCTCCTGCTCCTGACCTTCCTTCCTACGTTCGTCCTGTCCCAGGAGGGACCTGCCGATGCTGAACGGGGCGCCCCCCTGCCCCCTGCCGGGAACCCCAGCAAACTGGCGGGCACCCTCAAATTTGCCAATCGTGACCGGCTCAGCGGAAAACCCGAGGGTATCGACGAGAACGGGAACCTGAAGTGGCACGCCGACTTCCTCCACCAGCCTATCCCGGTAAAGCCCTCCGCCATCCTGGAGATGCGATTGCAAGGTGGGCCGCAGCCCAAGCAGGACGAGGGCCACCAGGCCCTTCTCCTCCTCACCAATGGAGATAGCCTGCGGGGACAGCTCGACGCGCTCGACGAAAATCACGTCACCCTGAAAACCTGGTACGGAGGGGACCTGAAGATCCGCCGCACGATGGCCTCAGACCTTGAGATCCAGCGCTCACGGCAAACGCTCTACTCCGGACCGGAGGATTTTGATTCGTGGGTCATTGAAGGCGAAAAGGATGCCTGGAACCTCAGTAGCGGGGCTCTCTCATCGACCAAAGGAGCCGGAATTGCTCGTGACATCCCAGCCCCCGATCGTTGCCACATCCAGTTCGACCTCGCCTGGCGCAGTTCCCTTCGCTTCCGGGTCCTTCTCCTCTCCGATGAAGGAGAAACCACCCAACCCGATAACTGCTACGATCTCGTGTGCCAGCGTCGTTTTGTTTACCTCCGGAAACGCTGGGTCACCCGTGCTGCCGGCGGGTCAAAGATCGTAGGCCAGGCAAACATTGCCGATCTGGCGGAAAAGGAAAAAGTCCGGTTTGAGTTCTATCTCGACCGTAAGGCGGGCACCATCGCTCTCTACATCGACGGCAGGCAGGCCCAGGTATGGACTGACGAGAACCCCAAGGCGGGAACCTTCGGGAACTGGCTGCACTTTATCTCGGAAGACTTCTATCCCATCCAGGTGAGCCGCATCCGGGTCAGTCCCTGGAAAGGTGACCTCCCGGAAAATACCGAGGTCCTGAAGGACCCCGAAGAGGAAGAGTTAGACGGTCAGAGAATCCGCCTGCAAAATGGTGACGTTGTGGTCGGCGAAGTCGGCCTCGTCCAGAACGGTGTCCTCGCCGTCGAAACCGAGTTCTGCAAAATGAAGATTCCCGTCGACAGGATGCGCGCCATCGATCTTTCGCAGGGTGACTACGAGGAACCGATCCGCAAGAAGGGAGATGTGCGGGCCTGGTTGCGAGAGGGGGGGCGCATCACCTTCCGCCTTGACTCCTTCTCCAAGGATAGCCTCAAAGGATACAGCCAGACCTTTGGAGAAGTGGAATTCAAGCTTAACGCCTTTTCCCGCTTGGAATTCAATATCTACAACGAGGACCTGGAAGCCCTGCGAGGCACCAGCAACTGGTAGCCCTGGCTATATCAATTCCCGTCCTCCGGAACGTCGGCGCTGCCGCTCAGGGTCAAAAAAGAGCACCGAGGGCAACGGCGGCGCACTTCACACCTGCGATCCCAATCGCAATGGATTGTATCTTATCAAGCCAATCCTGAAGGGACCTGAACCGCCTTGGGAATCGGTTTTTCCTTTTTACGTAACGCTTTACGCATTTTTTCAAGCGCAACGTTCTGAAGCTGCCGGATTCGTTCCCGGGTCACCCCGAATTCTCTGCCAACCTCTTCAAGAGTCATTGGTGTTTTACCATTCAGTCCGAACCTGGCACCGATGATGCGGTGCTCACGCTCATCGAGAACCTCCAGAAGGTCATCAAGTTGATTGTGGATGTTCTTATCGACCAGAGCGTCCAGCGGACTCTGCGCCCGCTCATCACCTATGATATCACTGAGACCGATTGACTCGTCCTCATTCACGGGTGCATCGAGGGAAACAGGGCGCTGGGAGGCTCGTGTGAGGAGGGCGAGCTTCCGGCGCGGTAGTCCAAGTTCCTCCGCGAGCTCATCTTCGGAAGGCTCCCGTCCCATACTCTCCGTCAGAAGGGCGGAAATCCGTCGCATCTTGGCAATCTTGTCCACCATGTGAACCGGTAACCGGATGGTCTTGCTCTGGTTGGCCAGAGCTCGCTTGATGGACTGTTTGATCCACCAGGACCCGTAGGTGCTGAGTTTGCCTCCCTTCTCCGGGTCAAACCGCTCCACTGCCTTCATCAGACCGATATTTCCTTCCGAGATGAGATCGGCGAGGGGAAGCCCATAGCCCGAATAGTCCTGTGCAATCTTCACAACCAGGCGCAGGTTCGCCTTGATCATGTGAGCCCGGGCTTTCTTATCCCCTTTCTTGATCCGCGCCGCGAGTACGATCTCTTCCGCAGGGGTGAGAAGATCGGTTTTCGATATCTCACGGAGATAGACGCGGAGACTGCTGTCTGAATCTAATCTAGCCATTGTAAATTTTTCTTTTTCGATGCTTTTCCCTACCTATTAAACGTGCTCGGGACGGATTTATTTTTTCCATTTTTGTCAACACATTGTAAAAACAGTTTCGTCTCTAATATGCCTCGACGGTGTAGCGCAAGTCGAGGGGTTTCGGGAATAATTCCAAATCCAAGCTCTCTCTCATTAACCCGGTGAAATTAAGAGATTTGTGGATGAAATGGGCTCGGAAAACTGCTGGGAGAGCCACTATAAGGGCCACATTAGGGTTACTCCGGAATGGGGGTAGTCCGCCCTTCCTGCGCCCCCCTGAATCAAATCTGGAAAACGGCTTTCCCTGATCCTTCCCGCTCTCCCCGATTCGAAACGCCGCTTGTTAGCATTGGTTTCAATGATTTGCCAACCCCTGCATCAACCAATCAGGCCAAATACTGCCATGGCCCCAATCACTGGACCCACAATGTGAACAACGAGGCTCCAAAGTGACAACTCTGTCACAAAATCTGGTGCCTGATTTCTTGGCATAATTGTATATTCAAGGGTCACCAGATGCAAATACACTACCAATTCTCATGAAGGCGCTTTCGGGTTTGTTTGGCCGATCTCCGTTCATTTACGTGGTGGATCACGGTCGGAAGGTGGAGGAATGTGTGGTCCGGCTTTCGTCTCTACTCTCTGTTGTTCTCGAGGGGGGGAGCGAAGAGGAGATCCGGAAATTGGCAACCGAGGTATCCGAGTTGGAGACGGAGGCGGATCAGGTGCGCAACAGGATTCACGAGGTGCTTTCGGGCAAGCTCATGCTTCCCGTCAGCCGGGGCGAGTTGTTCGACACGGTAGAGCAGCAGGATTCCATGGCCGACATGGCCGAGGAAATTGCCACTAGTTTCACCTTCCGACCGCTTCCACTACCGGATGTCATTCACGACAAAATTGCGCACTTCATCTCCATCGTGCTGGAAAACTGCACGTTGGCGTCAGGAGTAATTTCCAAGGTGGAACTTCTCATCGAGTCTTCCTTTGCGGACAGGGATGCTGAGACCGTCATGAAGCTCATTAACGAGCTTCGTGGTCGGGACGATTCTACGCGCGATGCCTGTCTGGAAGCCACCCGCAAGATCTATGCGGCCGACGAAAGCCTGTCGCCGGTGGAGATCATCCTGTGGGTCAAGATCGTGAGCCTGCTCCAGGAGTTAAGCGCCTACTCTGACAAGACGGCCAACGGGATCAGGATTATTATTGAGAATCAAAGGAATTAATTATGATTCTTGCAATCTTTGAAACCACCCTCCCCTACGGGCACATCCTCCTGATTCTAGCGTTGGTGTTTGGTTTCTACATGGCGTGGAATATCGGAGCCAATGACGTGGCCAACGCGATGGGGACTTCAGTCGGTTCTGGTGCGTTGACTGTCGCCCAGGCGGTGCTCATCGCCGGCATCATGGAGCTGGCAGGCGCCGTCCTGGTGGGCAGCCACGTCACCAATACGGTACGTAAGGGTATTTTCGATCCCTCCGTTTTTGAACCCATGTTGCTGGTCCTCGGCTTCCTGGCGGCCCTCCTGGCCGCCGCGGTCTGGCTGCAGACGGCCACCTGGTTCGGTTGGCCAGTCTCCACCACTCATTCAATCGTGGGTGCCGTGGTCGGCATTGCGATCGTGATCGGCGGAGCCGAAATCGTGAAGTGGCCCAAGGTGTTTGAGATCGCGGCTTCCTGGGTGACCTCTCCCCTCTGCGGAGGCGCCATATCTTTCTTCCTCTTCCGCTTCATTCAGGGCCGGATCATCAACCACAAGAAACCACTGAGCCAGGCCTACCGCTTTACGCCCTATCTGGTCTTTTACATCGGCTTCGTGCTCACTCTAGTGATGGTCTACAAGGGACTGAAAAACCTTAATCTGGACCTGAATCTCTGGCAGGCCCTCATCGTGGCGACTGTCATCGGCATGGTCTGCTTCGCGCTTGGGGCAGCCTGGGTGCGCAAGATGAAGGTGAAGCACAACAAGGAGCGCGCCGAGGAGGGGATTGAGCTGCAGGACGATCACCCGGAAGGGGTTCCTTTCGTGCGGAAGTCCGATCCCGACATGGAACCCATTCTGCGCCCTCCTCTCGCCCCTGGATCGAAGACGCCGAGCAAGCGGTGGGAGTACCGACGCCAGTTCGAGTACGCGAAACTGGAGCAGATATTTGCGGCTCTCATGGTTTTGAGCGCCTGTTTCCTCGCCTTCGCCCACGGAGCCAACGATGTGGCCAACGCGATTGGCCCGCTGGCGGCAGTGGTCGAGATCCTGAGAACCGGCGAAATCGCCGAGAGCGCTCCCGTGCCCTTATGGATCCTCCTTCTTGGAGGGGCGGGAATCGTGATCGGCCTTGCTACCTGGGGCTACAAGGTGATGGAAACGGTGGGCAAGAAGATCACCGAACTGACGCCCAGCCGGGGGTTCGCGGCCAACATCGGTGCTGCCACCACTATCGTGATCGCGAGCCGGATGGGATTCCCTATCTCCACTACGCACACCCTGGTGGGGGCCGTTCTGGGGATCGGACTTGCGCGGGGGATCGACTACCTGAATATCAAGGTGGTTCGTGACATCGCGGTGTCATGGATCATCACCATTCCTGCCGGTGGCGGTCTGGCTGCAGTGTTCTACTTCATTCTGAAAGCCATCTTCGTAAGAGGCTAGCAATGGAAGAGGCGTCACATGCCTGCGCCTCGGGACATTCTCTCTGAGAGATTGGTGACTCCGCTCCGTATGGGAACCTGTCAATGAACCGATTCACTCCAATACTCTGCCTGCTGCTCCTGCTCACTGGTTGGCCCTGCCATGCCAAGAGCAGGCTGAACATCCTCTGGATCTTCATCGAGGACATGTCGCCGTGGATTGGATGCTACGGGGACACGGTCAACGAGGGCAAGACGCCCAACATTGATTCTCTCGCCACCCAGGGCGTCCGCTTCACCCGCTGCTACGTCCCCTGCCCGGTCTGCTCTCCCTGCCGCTCCGCCATGATCACCGGCGCCTATCAGACCACTACCGGATTGCACAATCACCGTTCGTCCAGAACCAAGGAGGGCGCCATCCATCTCCCCAAGGGAATTACCACAGTCCCTCAACTCTTTCGAAGGAACGGCTATTCAACATTCAACTCAGGGAAGGAAGATTACAACTTCGTATTCAAGGCCAGCGACTTGTACTCGGTTGAGGGAAGGAAACGCGACTTGGCGGCATGGAGAAAGGTCCCCAAGGACAAACCATGGTTCGGTCAAATTCAACTGGCAGGTGGCAAAAGCAACACCAGGAAATGGGCTGACAAGGTAGCCCCTCCTTCCGTGACTCCCCCGCCCTATTTCCCCAAGAACGATCTCTTCCGCAAGTGGCATGCGCACCACTATGATACCGTGCGCCAGACTGATGAAGACACGCGCAGGATCATGGACAACCTGAAGTCCGATGGCCTCCTGGAAAACACCATCATCTTCTGGTTCACTGACCACGGGAATAATCACTCCGTCCGTGCCAAGCAATTCTGCACCGAATCCGGCACCCACGTACCACTCATCATCGTCGGACCCGACAAGCGCGTCAAACCCGGTGCCGTGCGCAGGGGACTGACTTCCACCCTCGACATCTCTGCCACCAGCCTCGCTCTCGCCGGCATTGAGATTCCGGGCTATTTTGATGGCGTGGATCTCTTCGCGAATGACTTCAAGGCCCGTGAGCATGTCATCTCCGCCCGCGATCGCTGTGATTACACCATCGATTATATCCGGAGTGTACGCACTGATCGTTACCGTTACATCCGGAACTTCCTTCCCGATCGCCCCCTCCTTCAACCCCAGTATCGGGACAATCGCGATTACGTCATCTTTCTCCGCAAGGGGCACGCTGCTGGAACCCTTCCGCCCCTCACCGAGAAGATCTTTTTTGGTCCACGCCCGGAAGAGGAACTCTACGATCTTGAGAAGGACCCGCATGAAATCAGGAACCTTGCGAAGGACCCGGAATTTGCGGGTGAACTCAAGCGCCACCGCGGGATCCTGGCGACCTGGCAGAAACGTACTGACGACAAGGGGCAGTATCCCGAATCCGACGCCGGCCTTCGAGAGGTTCTGAACCAGTGGACGAACCGCTGTATCAACCCGGAATACGACCGGGTCCGTCAGAAAAAGATCAGAGGGAAATAATACCACTTCCTCGCTCTGCCACTTCCCCCTTCCCTGCAGAGAGCTTCTTTTTCCTCTTTTTTATGCCGCTTCCGTCATATTTCCTCGGGATTTCGACGGGTTTGCCTCTAAATTATCGCCTCATCCCATTAAGAAAGACCTCCGAAACCTGATATGATGGTGCGATTCCTTCTCATTCCAGCCCTCTGGCTCCTCCACGCCGCCCCCACTTACTCGGCCCTCCTCCTCTCAAGAAATTCTGAATGGAAGTATCTCAAGGGAACCGCTGAGGCCTCTGATCCACTCGAAGCCTGGCGGGCAGTGAACTTCGATGACAGTTCCTGGAATGTCGGTTCCACCCCCATTCGTTACGGTGACGGGAACGGAGGCACGGTTCTCGACGACATGCGAGGGAACTACACCACGGTCTTCATGCGCCGCACCTTTAACGTCAGCAATGTCTCAGAGGTCTCGGCTCTCAACCTGAATGTTGATTGGGACGATGGCTACAGCATCTGGATCAACGGGACTCTCGTCCACTCACAGAATCCTCCAGCCACCCATACCTACGACGCTACTGCGAGCAGGAGCCACGAATCGGGTTCGTTCGTCTCCTACGAACTCACCAACCCGCAGAGTTTCCTGCTTGAGGGCCGGAACACCATCGCCATCCAGGTCTTCAATATCATTCTGAGCAGTTCCGACCTTCTCATGAATCCCGAACTGATCTCCATCGCTCCGGATATTGATCCCCCGGTGGTGACCTCCATCACTCCCCCTCCCGGCAATGTGACAGACCTTTCCAGGATCGTGGTCGAATTTTCAGAACTGGTAACCGGGGTCAGCGCGAGTGACCTGGCCATCAACGGCAGACCCGCACTGGCGGTACAGGCCAGTGGCGCCCATTACACCTTTACCTTCGACTCGGCGACCCTGGGATCCGCCACCCTGGCCTGGAGTGCCAATCACGGTATCCGGGACACTGCCAATCCGCCCAATCCCTTTGACCAGACCGCACCTGGAGAAGTGCGCAATTACATGGTGGTCGACGAGATTCCACCGGTGATAACGACTATTCTTCCGGCACCGAATCTGACCCTGCGCGAACTGCAGGAGATCTCGGTCACCTTCTCCGAAACGGTCACCGGAGTGAACGCCGCCGACCTCCTTGCCGGTGGCACGCCGGCCAACTTCGTAAAAGGGAGCGGTCCCGGCCCCTACCACTTCACCTTCGATCCAGTGCCAAGTGGCACCCTCGAACTGACCTGGGAACCCGGACACGCTATCGCGGATCTTGCAGCTGATCCCAATGCCTTTGCCGGTTACTCCTGGTCCTATACCATCGACCCTGATGCCAGCGACAGCACCATCAACATCAATGAGTTTGTGGCCTCTAACCGAAGCGGTCTGACCGACGAGGACGACGAGGCTTCCGACTGGATCGAGTTGTTCAACTTCGGTGATACCGATGTTAACCTGGAAGGCTGGTCTCTCACCGACAACCCCGACGAACCGGGCAAATTCGTCCTTCCTGATCGTGTCATCCCGGCCAGCGGATATCTGGTCATCTTCGCCTCCGGCAAGGACCGCCGCCCGGAGGGCAATGGTGAGATCCACACCAACTTCAAGCTCGCAGCGTCAGGCGAATACCTCGGACTCTACTCCCCGGAGCTGCCTCGTGCCCTCGCCGACGAAATCGCACCTCTCTTTCCAGTTCAGCGCAACGACTACTCCTACGGACGTGACGCCCGCCGATCCTGGTCTTACTTCACCAACCCCACGCCCGGCGCCGCCAACGGGGTAAGCGTGATTTCCGGCATTCTCGATCCTCCCCACTTCAACGTTCCCCGCGGATTCTATAATCAATCCTTCGATCTGCATCTCACCTCCCCTGATCGCGGTGCCAGCATCCGCTACACCACGGACGGCAGTGAACCAACCAGCCGCAACGGCACCCTTTACAGCGAACCCATCCGGATCTCCGGCACACGAATCATCCGGGCCGCGGCATTCGGTCGACGCATTCTCCCCTCGGAAATTGTGACCCACAGCTATTTCTACAACGTCTCTTCTGCCATCCGCTCCCTCCCGGTGATCTCGCTGGCCACCGACAACAGCAATCTCTGGGGACCCACCGGCATCCAGGAAACCAACCCCCGCAACGCAGCCAAGAGAGGCATCGCCTGGGAGCGTCCCGTTTCCGCCGAACTGATCAAGGAAGACAACAGCGGTTTCCAGGTAAATAGCGGACTCCGCGTTCAGGGCGGCGACTACATCCGCGGACGCTACAACCCCAACGGGGGCCCGCCTGAGTCCAAGTACTCCTTTCGCCTCTACTTTCGGGGCGACTACGGCCCTACCATGCTCAACTATCCCTTCTTTGAAGGATCCGAGGTGGACCTCTTCGACCGCTTTACCCTGCGGGCAGGAATGAACGACCACAGCAACCCGTTTATCGTCGATGAATACGTCCGTCGCATGCAGATCGAATCCGGAAATGTAGGTGCCCGTGGCAATTTCGTGAACCTCTTCATCAATGGAGAATACAAGGGATACTACAATCCCACCGAACGCATCGACGATGACTTCATGCGTTCCTGGCACGGGGGAGACAATGCCTGGGATGTCATCGCCCAGGGCGGGGAGATCCGGGAAGGAGACAGTGCCGCCTGGAACAACATGCGCACCGTGGTGACTAACCGGGACTTGAGTGGCCCCTCCAACTACCAGGCCGCCACTGAAGTCCTCGATATCGACAACTTCATCGACTACATTCTGGTCAATGTATACTGCGGAACCGGTGACTGGCCCCACAACAACTGGCGGGCTGCACGGGAACGGATCCCAGGTGCCAAATTCCGCTTCTATGTCTGGGACGCGGAATGGTCTCTGGGAAATCTCGGGCGTTCCGTAAACGGCAACACTCTGACCGGAGAACTGGGTGGCGGTGCGGACATAGCGAGGATCTACCAGTCCCTCATGAACAGCCCTGAATTCCGCCTGCGCTGGGCTGACCGCTTCCACAAACTCTTCTTCAATGGCGGTCCTTTCGAGGACGACCGAAATCTTGAGCGCTATGAAGAAATGCGTGCAGAAATGTCAGGAGTGTTGTCCGGGATGAGCACCTCCATCCGCACCAACTGGGTGCCAAACCGGCGCGGAATCATCATTGAGGACATGAGACAGGCTGGGCTATACCGCTCGGACACTGCCCCCGTCTTCAGTCTGCCTGCCGGCCCGGTTTCAGCGAACAATCCTCTGTCCATGAGCGCTCCCGGGGGTGTGATCTACTACACCACGGACGGGAGCGATCCCCGCAATCCCCTGATTTCCGATCCCGGGAATCCCGGGGGAACCTCCAAGACCCTGATCTCCGAGAATAATCCGAAACGGGTGATTGTTCCCGGCGATGACAGCTTTGGGGCAACTTGGACCGGCGGGAATGAGCCCTTCAATGATGGAGCCTGGACCCTGGGAACAGGTGGGGTCGGATATGACGAACAGAGGACCTACGACAGCCTCATCAACATCGATGTCGAGGCGGAAATGAACAACCAGAATGCCTCCTGCTACATCCGCATCCCTTTCACTGTGACAGCCAGCGACATAGAGGAGATCAACTCCCTGCAGTTACGGGTCCGCTTTGATGACGGGTTCGTCGCTTACCTCAACGGCATCCGCATCACGAGTTCGAACGCTCCCGCCACCCTTGCGTGGAATTCTTCTGCCGAAGGGGCCAATCCCGATTCTTCGGCTGTCGAACTGCTCAGCTTTAATGTCAGCGATTTCATCGGCGAGCTGAAATCAGCGGGGAATAATATTCTCGCAATCCATGGGTTGAATTACGGCCTGACAAGTTCCGATTTCCTCCATTCCGTGATGCTCGAAGGTAGCGACACTGTTGTTACCCCGACCGAGACCTCCCCATCGGCGATCAGGTATGAAGGATCATTCCGCATAACCCAGTCCCAGCAGATCAAAGCCCGGACACTTCAAAACGATGGTGAATGGAGCGCCCTGACGGAAGCTGTATTCCTGAGTGAGCCGGATGTCCCGACCCTCCGCTTCAGCGAAATCATGTACAATCCGGACGGTCCCAACTCTCTCGAGTTCGTGGAATTGGAGAACTTCGGCACCCTGCCTGTCGACTTGACCCAGATGGAGCTTCGCGGAATAACATTCACCTTCCCGGATGATGCCATTCTCGCTCCGGGCGGGAGACTCGTTCTCGCTTCCAATGACGATCTGGAAGCCTTTGCTGCCCGCTATCCGGGAACCGTGGTCTACGGAACCTTCACCGGGAACCTCTCCAATGGCGGGGAAACCCTCACTCTGGAGGACGGGATCGGCAACACCATCACCTCCGTCCGCTACGACGACGAAGAAGGCTGGGCTCCGTCCGCAGATGGCGAAGGACATTCCCTCGTCCTGACCAACCCCGACAGCGATCCCCACAGCCCCGCCAACTGGTCCGCCAGTTCGGACATTAACGGCAGTCCAGGCGAATCTGACCCCGCTTCTCCCCTGCCTGCCATCATCATAAGCGAAGTGCTGGCCGACAACCGGAACGCCCTCCCCCACGGTGGCGAGTTTCCCTCCTTCATTGAACTCCGCAATCCACGGCCCACTCCAGTCTCCCTCGACGGATGGAGCCTCAGCGACGATGGGGCCACCCTTGGGAAGTTCCCCTTCCCTCCCGGCGCACAGATCGATGGGAATGGTGACCTCGTCATCTGGTGTTCGGAAAATCCGAATCTCCCGGGCCTGAACAGCCGGTTCTCCCTGAATTCCACCGGGGGGACTCTCTACCTCACTGATGCCCACGGAGCACGGGTAGACGCCTTCACCTTCGGACTCCAGGTTCCCGACCTCTCCCTCAACCTGGGTGACTCCGGCTGGTTCCTCAGCAATCCCACCCCCGAATCTGGAAATGGCTCCGCCATATCTCTCGCGCCACAGGGAGCTCTCTCCCTCAACGAGTGGATGAGCAACCGCATCCCGGGCAGTTCCGACTGGCTCGAACTCTACAACAAGGATCCCGATAAACCGGTCGCCCTGCAGAACGTTCACGTTCGCAACGGTGCTGCCACTGCCCGTTACGGCCACCTCTCCTTCCTCGCCCCCAGGAGTCATCTCCGCCTGTGGGCAGACGAGCAGAGCGGCGCAGAACACCTGGATCTCCGCCTGCAGGCGGAAGGAGGATTCCTCATTCTCATCGACGAAAACGGCCTGGAGATCGAGAGTGTCAATTACAGCGCCCAGGCAGAGGACGTCTCCAGTGGGCGTTACCCCGATGGCAGCCTCAGCATTCGCGTGTTTGACGAGTCGGCCAGCCCGGGTAGCAGCAACTATCTCGCCCTCAACAGCAGTTTACTCCTCAATGAACTCCTGGCCAACCATCCGGAAGAAGGAACCGGCTGGCTTGAGCTCCGGAATACCCTTGCACAGCCCCAATCCCTTGGCGGCCACGCACTTGTGATTGGCGATCGGGACGGAACACGGTGGACATTCCCTGACGCACTCGAAATCCCAGGTAATGGCTACCTCGTGATCAGGTGCGACCCCTCTCGTCCGGCATCTGACGATCCCGCCGATCTCAATACCGGCAACCTTCTCTCCCCCCAGGGCAGCCAGGTCTATCTCTTCAACAGCGAAGGGCAGGAACTGGACAGGGTGCATTACGGCTCACAGGTCCCGGGCCTGACAATAGGCCGTTCAAGCAACAATGTATGGCGCCTTCTCACCAGTCCAAGCGCGGGAGCTGTCAATGCGGGTAATGCGGCCCTGGCCAGTACCTCCAACCTGCGCATCAACGAGTGGCTAGCTAACCCGGGGCAGGACCGGGAGGACTACGTCGAACTCTACAACCGCTCATCGTCCCTACCAATCGCGCTGGAAGGCATTCGCCTGACTGACGATCTCACCACCTCTGGAATCGATCAATATTCCATCCCCCCGCTCAGCTTCATCGGTCCGGAGGGATTCGCAGCCTACCTCGCCGACGGCGAAGCCGGTCCCGGTCATCTCCCCTTCCGTCTCGACTCCCTCGGAGAAACTCTTCGACTCTACCAGTCGAACCGGAACACCATTATTGATGAGGTGACCTGGGGAGTGGAGGAATCCGGCGTCTCCTCCGGGCGCCAGGCCGATGGCGGCTCAACCATTGGCTCTCTGCCCTTCCAGTCAGCCGGCACGTCCAACACCGAGAATCCAAACTCCGATCGGGACGGCGACGAAATGCCTGATGAATGGGAGATCGCGAAGGGCCTCGATCCGGATTCCGCTGCCGATGCCACCCTTGATCTCGACGGCGACCGTCGTTCGAACCTTTACGAATACCGCAGCGATACCGACCCCGCTGACCCCACCAGCTTCCTGCAATTCTCCTCCGCCCGTCACGACGGCGCGGTCTTCACCCTGGAATTCAATGCCCGGCCTGGAATCCGCTACACCCTCGAGGGGAGCTCCGACCTCTTCAACTGGTCTGAACGGGGCACCATCGAATCGCAACCAAATCCCCGGGTGGAAAGTTTCTCCGACCAGCACAGAGGACAGGAATATTACTACCGACTCGTTGCAGAGCGTTCCGATTAACGAACAGACCCTCCTGGAGGCAACTGACCCTATTCCCGGAGACGATTGAAGATTGCGGTTCCCTCCCTCTCGGGAGACCCCTAACGTCCCTGCATGCCGCGCGCCTTTCTGGACGACAACTTCCTCCTCCACAGCGGAACCGCCGAGCGCCTCTTCCACGATGTGGCTGCAGTTCAGCCGATTATCGACTACCACACCCACCTCCCGCCACGGGAGGTGGCCGAGAATCAACGGTGGGAGAACATCACCAACCTATGGCTCGGGGAGGATCACTACAAATGGCGTGCCATGCGGGCAAATGGGATCCCCGAATCCCATGTCACCGGGTCCGCCTCACCCCGGGAAAAGTTCCAGGCCTGGGCCCAAACCGTTCCTCATACCGCCGGAAATCCGCTCTTCCACTGGACCCATCTCGAACTCCGCCGCTGCTTTGGCATCGATACCCTGCTCAACCCGGACACCGCAGAGAATATATGGCATGCTGCTAACGAGCGCCTCGCCGAAGACGACTTCTGTGCACATGGACTGCTCACCCGCTTCCGCGTGGATACCGTGGGGACCACCGATGATCCCTCCGACTCCCTTTCGCAGCATCAGGCCTGTGCCACTCTCGATCTCGCCACCAGGATTTATCCCACCTTCCGGCCAGACAAGGCTGTCATGATCGACCGCCCCCACATTTTCAATCCCTTCTGCGATCAACTCGGGCAGGAATGCGACCTGGAGATCCAGTCTCTCCCTGAATTGCTCGAGGCGCTGCGCAAGCGTCATGATGATTTTCACGCCGCCGGATGCCGCCTCTCTGATCACGGAATGCGTTACTGTCCCTCGGAAACCTGCACCGAGAAGGAGGCGGCCTCGATATTCCAGAATGCCCGCTCGGGACACGCCGCTCATGCCGCCGAAGTCGATCAGTTCACCTCTTTTCTCATGCAACAGATCGGGCGCTGGAATTCTGACCGGGACTGGGCCATGCAGCTCCATCTCTCATCCGTCCGCAATCCCAACTCCCGCCACTTCGATCAGCTCGGTCCGGACTCCGGATTCGATACAATAGGCGATTGGCCACAGGGAAACCGCTTGCTTCGGTTCCTGGATCTCCTCGACCGCGTGGATGCCCTCCCCAAGACCATCCTCTACAACCTCAATCCGCGCGACAACGCCCTTTTCGCCGCTGCCTGCGGATCCTTCCAGCAAGGCCCCACCCCCGGTCGTATCCAGTGGGGATCCGCCTGGTGGTACAATGACACCTTGCGCGGCATGACCGATCAGATTCAGACCCTCGCATCCATCGGCCTCCTATCGCGCTTCATCGGAATGCTCACCGATTCGCGCTCTTTCCTCTCCTATCCCCGGCATGAGTACTTCCGCCGTCTCCTTTGCAATCTGATCGCCACCGATGTTGAAAATGGCGAGATCCCGGACGACCGGGACTTCCTTGATTCCCTGATTCGAAACATCTGCTATGAAAACGCCAAGGCCTACCTCACCTTCCCTCACCATGTTTAGCTGCTTCCTCTCTCTCAGTTTCCTGTTTCTGGCTTCCGGGCTCTGCACGCTCATGGCTGCAACGGGCCAACGCCCCAACATCCTCTGGCTCTCCTCCGAGGACCACGGACCACACCTCGGATGTTACGGCGATAATTACGCTAGCACTCCCAACCTCGACGCTTTTGCCAAACAGTCCCTGCTTTATCAGAACGCGATCTCAACAGCTCCGGTTTGCGCACCAGCCCGCACCACCATCATCTGCGGGATGTACGCCCCTTCCCTGGGCGCCCATCACATGCGATCACAGGCATCCAAACCCGAGTGGCTGAAATTCTATCCCGAATTTCTGCGGGAAGCCGGCTACTACTGCACCAACAACTCCAAAACCGACTATAACATCGATCACAACCTGAAGCAGATCTGGGATGAGTCCTCCGGGAAGGCGCACTATCAAAAGCGCAAAAAGGGCCAACCGTTCTTCGCTATTTTCAACCAGACCTGCACCCACGAGAGCCGAATTCGTGCCCGCAATTCCAAGACCAGGCACGACCCGTCCAAGGCCCCTCTGCCCCCCTATCACCCTGACATCCCGGTCGTCCGCGACAACTGGGCCCAGTACTACGACCGTCTGACCGAGATGGATGACTGGTTCGGGGGTCACCTCCGCGCCCTGAAGGAACAAGGCCTCTATGAAGACACTATCGTGATCTTCTGGGCTGACCACGGCTCAGGCATGCCCCGCGGCAAACGCTATGCCGGCTGGAGCGGACTGCATGTCCCCATGATTGTGCACATCCCCGAGAAGTGGAAACACCTCAGACCCCCTGAATACAAGCCTGGCAACACCTCGGACCGCCTTGTCGGCTTCGTCGATCTGGGTGCCACCATGCTCTCCCTCGCTGGCATCAAACCCGCGGCCTTCCAACAGGGCAGAGCCTTCCTCGGCAAATACGTCACCCCGAAACCAGAATACTCCTTCGGCTTCCGGGGACGCATGGACGAACGCCCCGATTGCTCCCGTACCGTAGTAGACGGAAAGTACGTCTATATCCGTAATTTCATGCCCCATCTGCCCCATGGGCAGATTCTCCACTATCAGATGGAGACTCAGACAACCCGTCTCTGGCGCCGTCTCTTCCACCAGGGCAAACTCAACAAGGTGCAATCGGCCTTCTGGGAGAAAAAGGCCCCTGAGGAACTCTACGACATTACTGCGGATCCCCACGAAACGAATAACCTGGCGACAGACCCGGCTTGCAGGAAACAACTCCTCGGGATGCGTGCGGCACTATATGACAACCTTTCAGCGACCTTTGATGTCGCTCTTCTTCCGGAAGGCATGTTTCATGACCTGGCCAGAAAGCACGGGGTCACCCCCGCCGATCTCACCCGCAGGAAGAATTTCTACTCTGTGCCTGAGATCCGCAAGGCCGCCGACCTCCTTCTGGAACCGGAACTCAAGGTCGATCAGGTCTCCCACATGCTCAAGTCCAGACTCCCCTCCCAGCGCTACTGGGCAGTCCTGGCCTGCCTCTACCGGGGCGAACACCTGACCCGGGCTCTTGATGCAGAGCTGGGGCAACTGCTTGATGATCCTTCCCGGAGTGTCCAGATCGCGGCCGCTGAAGCGCTTGCAACCCATCCCCGTGACGAACAACAACGCAGCAAGGCCCTTGAAATTCTCCTCGAAAACAGCGATCCTACCGCCTCCAGTGCTTATCATGCGGTCGCCGCCCTCAACGCTCTGGATCATCAACCCCAGGCAATCCTGGAGCCCCTCAAGGACAGAATTCTCAAGCTCCCCACCAAAGATCCGAATGTTCCGGGACGTCCGAATGGATATGCAGGTCGAATGCACAAGCACATAGCCACGCCGATTCCCGATTTCTTTCCCTGGGAAAAAAAGTAGCTGACACGAATTCCACCGCTCCCGAATGACACTCAAAAAGAGGAGGAAGTCACCACACCACACTTGAGGCATCCCCGGATGCTGCCATTACTTTCCCGTGAGCAAGGCTCCCTCCAAACAGAAGCGCAAGCGTGTAAACGTACGCCGACCCGACATCATGGAGGAGGTCCAGGCTGAGGTTGAGCAGCACTACCGCTCGCCAATCATCGAGAAATTGCGCGAGCGTGGCGGCACCCTCACCATCGGCAACACAACCCTCCGTCTCGCCCGGAAATTCGGCTTCTGCTACGGAGTGGAACGCGCCATTGATCTCGCCTACGCGGCCCGCCGCGTCTTCGCCGACAATCACATCTTCCTCATCGGTGAAATTATCCATAACCCCGAGGTGAATCGACAACTTGAGGATATGAGCATCGTATCCCTTCCCTGGATGGAGATGGACGAACGATACGATGCTCTCACCGAGGATGACGTGGTTCTCGTTCCAGCCTTCGGAGCCCCAACCGCCTTCATGCACAAGATCGAAGATGCGGGGTGCTACGTCATCGACACCACCTGCGGCGACGTCATGAAGGTCTGGCGCCGTGTGCGAACCTACGCGAAGAACGGGGTCACCTCCATCATTCACGGCAAGAAGGGACATGAGGAAACCCGTGCCACAGCCTCTCGCGCACAGGACGAGAACCAGGAGGGGCACTACCTCGTCGTGCTCACCCTGGAGGAAGCCGACTACATCTGCGACTACATCCGCCATGGAGGAAATCACGACGAATTTCTCACCCGCTTCGAAGGCGCCACCTCGGATGGCTTCAATCCCGATCTCCATCTCAAGGAACTGGGAGTGGCCAATCAGACCACCATGCTGAAAAGTGAAACTGAAGAGCTCCAGCGTCGCATCAGTGCCGCCGTAAGAGATCGGGACGGCTCTACGAAACGCTTCCAGGTCTTCGATACCATTTGCGGCGCCACGCAGGAACGCCAGGATGCCCTCATCGACATGCTTCGCGATCCCCTGGACATCCTCCTCGTTGTCGGTGGCTATAACAGCTCCAACACCTCGCACCTGGTTGAGATGGGCCAGGAGCAATTGCCCACCTTCTTCATTCGGGATGTCAGTTGCCTCACTTCTCTCGAAAAGATCGCCAACTATGACCTCAAGAAAAAAGAGGAGATCGAGAGCGACTACCCATCCAAGCTGTTCGCCGACGGGCCGATCGTCCTCGGGATCACCGCCGGAGCATCCTGCCCTGCCAACCTCATCGAGGCCACAATTCTGCGCGCTTTCGAACTGCGCGGAATCAAGCGATCGGAAGTGCTGGCCGCCTGACCGGCATCTTACTTCTTCACTGCAGAGATGATCTTGCCCACTTCCTCCGCTTCATCCTTACGCCCGATTCTAATCAGGGAATCACGGTAGCCGACCAGGGAGACCAGGTCATTCGGTCGACGCCTGATAGCCGCCTGGTAACTCTCTGCAGCCTGGTCAAAGTTCCTGGCTCCGGCATGGAATTCAGCCAGCCGAACTTCCATTGGAGACAACACCGCCGGGGGCATCAGGAGAGAGGGACGCCGCTGCTTCTCCACTGCGGTCTTCAACCAGCTCCGTGCAATCTGCCGCTGCGAGTCCGTAGCAGCACGCGCAAGCGCGATCAGACCCCGCACTTCCGCCGCGTAGACTTCAAGTGCTCCGACTGCTCGAACATACTCAGAGATCGACGACCTCTTCATCGCCTGATCCCGCAAACGCTTCATCCGCAACAGGATCTTGTCCAACGCCATGCGCTCCCTGTGAGCGGCATCAACATTGCCCGCTTCCAGTTCCTTTCTGCACTCAAGATACCGCATGAGACACTCAAGGTAGAACACCGAGAGCGTCCGGCCCTTGACCTCTTTCAGAAAGGGGGAGTCCTTCTCCGGCAGACATGCTATAGCCTTCTCAATATCGCCCCGCTGACCTCGCACAAGGTAAAGACGAGCCGGCAGGGTTGCCGCCTCCCAGACCAGCAGGTTTGCTCCGGTTGATCCGAGGCGTGCCACGTCCACCTTCAGACCAGAGAGATTGCCGGCGATCGCCATGGCCTCATCAAACCCACCCCGGCTGTACATCACCGTCGCCAGATAAAGCTGGGAGCGAATCCAGCCATCGCACTCGTATACGCCCAACATGTGTTTCCTCATGTGCTCTGCGTAAAGCTCACTCGCACGACTCAGCGCGATTTCTGCCAGAAGGTGGTTGCCGCAACGCCACTCGAAGTGCCCGAGGAGGTGCTGATAGGGCGGGAAATTCGGTGCCTTGCGTGCGATCTTGCGCACCAAAGGGAGAATTTGCTCACGTAGCTTGGTGGTAGCTTCCGGCGCTTCCGCGTGCAACATTGCCCAAAAACTGAGAACTCCCACATTGTCCGGGTTCTCATTCACCACCGACTCCATCTGCCTCATGGCCGCCTCCTGCCTGGGCTTGGGACCGTAGTCATCGAAACCATCACGCTGCAGGTAAATTGCCAGGCACTTTGCCTGCAGGTTGTTCGGATAGTCCTCGGAGAGCTTCTTGAACGCATCCCTGGCATTTCCCCGCAGGGCAAACAACTCCGCCAGAGCAAGCGCGTATCTCTGCTCCATCACGCTCGCTATCGGCAGCGCTTTCCCATTGATCTCCGTAGTGGCGTCAACCAGTTCGATCATTCGGTTTAGCGCTATCTGGCGCTGCCTGCTGAACTCGTTGTTGGGAGACGCCAGGGAAAGACCTATCCCCCAGTAAGCCATCAGGCAATCCGGGTCCTCCTTCACAGCCTTGCAGAAATGCCGATAAGCCTCGAAGTCCCAGGCCGCCTGAATGCAGGCTAGTCCCTGCAGAACATGACGTGATGCAAGGCTGCTGCGTGACGAGATCGCCATCGGAATGGACACGATTTCATCGACAAACTCCGGAGCCGGAAGTTTAGCCACCACCGGGTGAATGACCTGGTCCACAGAAAAGATTTTCTCAAGTGTCGATGGAACGGGGGGGCCCACCAGAGGCAAGTCCTGGGAATCCAGCGGACCCACTCCAACACCCGAAAAGACGGCTCCCACGGTCAACACCCGCATCCAATTAGGCCACATGCCCCACTGTTCCCGCCAGCAGCGAGTTCTCAAGAAAAAGTATTCGGGAAAATTGGGATTTTGGCCAATGTCTGATTCAAGACACTTGAAATATTCCCTTTGAAACTCGAAACTCCTGCCGATGAAACTCGGCCTGATAGGATGCGGAAAGATGGGAAAAGCCCTCACAATCGGGGCCATTGATGCCGGTGCTGTTGCCTCCACGGACGTGGTAGCTTTCGATATATTTTCAACCGCCTTGGATTCCCTTGTCACTGAACGAGGAGTCCGTACTGCCGATTCCATCGCAGCGGTTGCCACTGCAGTCGACATTCTCTTCCTTGCTGTGAAGCCGCACGATGTGCCTGAGGCTCTCCAACAGATACGGAATTCCGGCAGCGATACGGAGAGCCTCCTGGTGATTTCGGTGGCTGCTGGCCTTACCCTTGCCCGACTCGAACAGGAAGTCGGTGAGGGTGCACGCGTCATCCGTTCCATGCCGAACACCCCCGCCCTGGTAGGCAAGGGTGCCGCCGCCTTCACCCGTGGAAGCAACGCCACCGAAGGCGATGCCGCAACCGCGCGGAGACTCCTTGGCGCCGTCGGCGTGGTAGTTGAAGTGAAGGAATCCCTCATGGATGCGGTCACTGGACTCTCCGGCAGCGGTCCCGCCTACGTTTATCTCTTCATCGAGGCCCTTGCCGATGGCGCCGTACAAAACGGTCTGCCCCGCGATCAGGCCCGCGAACTCGCCGCTCAGACAGTCCTTGGGGCTGCTGCCATGGTGCAGTCGACCGGAGAGCACCCCGCCGTTCTCAAGGATATGGTGACCTCTCCCGGCGGCACCACCATTGCTGCTCTCAAGACCCTCGAAGCACACGCCTTCCGCGCAGCCTGCATCGACGCCGTCAACACCGCTACCGCCCGCGCCCGCGAAATGGGAGAGGAATAGACTGGGACAGCGGCCCTAGTGCACCCTCGATCCACAGGGCCAGGGTTCTAACTAATCACATGGTTTGTTCGCTTTCCTTAGGGGCTGCAAAATCGCGATTGGATTTTCAAGAAGGGCGAATAGGGTTCGTCTTATGATCGGTCTTCGCCGTGTCCTTATCCATCCTGGTTGGTGCTTTTGCCTTCTGGCCTCCTGTGCCAGCACCCCAGAGTCCGAGCTCACCATCGCCGGCACTCACCATGGTTCCGACCGCGATGCGCAGATCCTCTACGTCCGAGCCCAGGCCGCCGATCAATCAGGCAAGAGCAAGAAAGCAATCAGCCTCTACGAGAATACCGCAACCAAGAATCCTCATTCCCCGGTTGCCCCCGCCGCACGCTTCCGCCAGGCACAACTCCTTGAACAGCGAGCCAAACCGGATGAGGCCTTTGAGGCCTACCAGATGGTGATCACCCTCTACCAGGCTTCTTCGCTCTACGCCAAGGCGCGCGACCGCCAGGCAAGGCTCGCTCATGCCGTAGCAGATGGACAGATCTCCGACAAACTCCTGTGGTTCAAAACCGCTCCCGATATCAAGAAGATCGTCTCAATGCTTGAAACCGTACGCGATAACGCCCCGCGGGCTCCTTCCGCGGCCAAAGCCCAGCATGCCATTGGAAGAACCTACGAAAGTAAGAAATCGAAGGCTAACCAAGCGATCACCGCCTATCAGGACGTGGTCGACAACTACCCACACTCCCTCTACGCCCCCGAAGCCCAGTACAAGATCGGCCAACTCCTCCTGATGGGAGCGAGCAAGGGCAACCAGGACAACTCCAACCTTGATCGCGCCCAGCACGCCTTTGAGGATTTGCGCCAGTCCTACCCAAAATCCAACCGTGCCGCCGATGCCGCGACCAAAATCGCTGAAATTCGCTCCCGCGAAATTCAGCGCAACTTTGATGTCGCCGAGTTCTACTTCAGGAAGGAACAAAACAGCTCTGCCGCCGTCTACTACCGGGAAGTCGTTCGTAAAACCACCGGAGGATCCCTCCACGATCGCGCGAAGGCCCGCCTTCAGAGCATCGGAACCTCGGAGTGACATGATGCCTGGCCTGCCACGCTCAAATTCCCCAGCCTCTCTACTCCTTGGTTTTATCGTCGTGTCGGTATTCTCCCTGAGTTGCACCAGTTGTACAGGTTACAAGTGGGGTGACGCCAAGCCAAGGCACCTTGCCACGGTGCATAATCTCAACGTGTCAATGGTGGAAAATGACACTCAGATTCCCCGTGCGGCTGCCCTCGCCACCAATTGCCTCATCGACGCCATCACCCGGGACGGCACTTACCGCATTTCCAGGATCGATACCGCTGACGCCTGTCTCCTCACCACTCTCAAAAAAATCGAGCACAGGCAGGCACGTTCAACCCGGGAAGACATTCTGCGCTCGGAAGAACTGGAAATGGAAGCCCACCTCAGCTGGTCTCTGGTTGACGCCCGCAATCCCGCCAGGGTTCTGGCGAGTGGGACCTCTCGAGGCAGCACCCGCTTCTTCGTGGACCCTAACCTGCAGACCGCTCGCCAGACCGCACTCGTCGACGCCGTCAGACGTGCCGCCGAAGGGGTGGTCGCCCGCTTCTCGGAGGGGTTTTAGCGATTAGGCGCATCTCCATGCATGGCATGGCCATCACCCCGAAGACGCAATATGGCTGGAGCGCCTGGAACTCTGCTCGACTCCTCCCAACCGCCTTCTTGAGCCAGCACCACAACCCTCTGCCTTTCTGACCTTCCGGAGGCCAAGCGCTTACTCTATAGATCTTCCATGCCCGACCAGCGTCCCGATCCTCTTGTCACCTTTGTGCCCACACCCATAGGCAACCTCGCGGACATCACCCTGCGTGGATTGGAAACCCTCCGGACGGTCGATCTAATCGCCTGCGAGGACACGAGGCATTCCCGCAAACTGCTGAATCACTACAATATCGAAAAGAAACTGCTCTCACTCCACGATCACAACGAGAAGCGCCGCATTCCCGAAATCCTCAGGAAGACCCGGGAAGGACAGCGCATCGCTGTCATTTCAGATGCTGGCACGCCATGTCTGTCAGACCCCGGACATCGACTGCTCCGCGCATGCCAGGAAGAGGACGTGCCCTACGAAGTGCTTCCTGGCGCCAGCGCCATCACCACCGCTCTTGTTGCCTCCGGACTTCCTCCCCTGCCTTTCACCTTTGGAGGATTCCTCCCTTATAAGAAGGGCAAACGGGAACGGGAACTGCAGGCCGCCCTCGATCGCGATCATACTTCCCTCTATTTCGAATCGCCCCACCGTCTTGTTTCAACACTCGAAATATTAACAAATATAAATCCTCTTGTTCGCATTAGCATTACTAAAGAATTAACTAAAAAATTTGAAAACATATATGGAGGTCAAACCCTGAAATTGCTAGAGAGGTTTAATGATCGACCGCCACGGGGCGAATTCGTCTTGGCGATCGATCCAACCAGCCTCCGTCAATGACCCCTACCACTCACGCCTCTCAACCCACGGGACAGTCCGCTCGCACCAGACTTCCTCTGATCCTGATTACCAATCTCTGTGTAGCTGTCTTCCTCCTCCTTGCAGTCCCCGTGATTCACAAGGGCCAGCAGGGCTTCATCCTGCACGCGGCGGCCAACAACGACTACGTCGAAGCCGTAATCGGAAGCGGCGAGGCGGACTTCATGCAAAACGCACTTCGCACCACCGAGAACGCCCGCGCAATGGCATACGATGATCACGTTGCCACCATGGCCGTCATGCAATTGACCGTCGCCTTCCTCGCCTTCCTGTTCTTTTTTAACAGTCTTTACCTGTTTCGCCTTCACCGTCGATCGCAACAGACCCCGATCGTTCCCGGGAGTTGATGACACCGACTACGGCGCCCTGGACCCGATCTGCCGGAGGGGCAGATCACCAATGAGCCCAGAGTGCAACCTCCCACAATACGCGGGAAACTCCTGTCAGGAAAAAACCTCTGTCAGAAGGTCCCGATCTTCCGCCAGAATGTTCGACTCCGGATTGAAATCCGGGCTCGGTCTCCTACGAAAGTCCGCGCACCCGGAGTTAATCCAATCGCGCAATATCCCTGAAACTTTGGTAGCGGAAATCTGCCGAAATCCTCTAATATCCCCCTAGACGATCACTCTCCACATGCTTGCGTTTTCCACCTGCTGGAACAATTCCCGCCACTCGGACGGCGAGGCCATGATCGAGGAAATCCTCTCATTAGGCGTCAATCACATTGAGCTCAGTCATGGAATGACGATCGCCAAACTTCCGGGAATCCGCCGGGCATTCGAAGGCGACTCCTTCCACTGCTGTGGCGTCCACAATTACTTCCCTTCCCCAACGGAGGTAATAATCGATGCTCCGGACGCCTACGAGTTCACCTCTCATCGTCCCCATGATCGCACCCGTGCACTGGAGATGACTTTCCGGTCGCTCGAATTCGCGGCGGAATTCAAGGCCCGCTACATGGTCCTTCACATGGGTTCGGTGCCCCGCATGCCGCACCACAAATGGACTGGCCGACTCACTCAGATGCTCAAGGAAGGCCGGCAACTCGACCCGAAATACGACAAACTCAAATTGAAGTGCGTCAAGAAGCGCAGCAAGACCGGCGGTCTTTACTTCGCTCGCGCCCTTGAGACCCTTGAAAAACTTGTTGAAAAAGCCGCCGAGTATCAGGTGAAACTCGCCATCGAATCCCGCTCCAGATACGAGGATGTTCCTGCAGAAGAGGAAATGGTGGCGCTACAGCAGCACTTTTCGGATAACGAATGGATTGGTTACTGGCACGACTTCGGTCACGTTCAACTCAAGCATAACCTGGGATTACTTGAACATGATCAGTGGCTGGGCGAGATGGAGCCCTACCTGATTGGCGCTCACGTGCACGATGTGGTCTGGCCTCATCGCGACCATCGGGTCCCCTTCACCGGCACACTTGATTACGATGTTCTGCTCAAGCACTTCCAACCTGAATTGCCCCATGTCTGGGAACTCTCGCCCGGTCGCAAGGAGGAAGAAATCCGACTGGCACTCCAGTGCTGGAGGGAAAAATTTCCGGACACCGTGACGAAAATCGGAACGACGCCCCTCCAGGAACTCCCGGCGACCCCCTCCTGACAAGGGAAGTTACGCTAAAAGGAACGAGCCATGATCGACGTCCGTTCAATCAGGCCCTCCCTCGAACGCCTCGCCAATTGCGGCGTCTTCCTGGGCACCTCGTCATGGAAGTATCCCGGATGGCTGGGACAGTTATACACCGCCGAATCCTACGAATACCGGGGCAGGATGTCCACGTCGCGCTTTGAGAAGCACTGCCTTGAGGAATATGCCCGGGTCTTCCCGAGCGTATGCGTGGACGCCTCCTTCTACCGCTTCCCCGGGGAAAGGTATCTGGAAGATCTTGCCGACCAGGCACCGTCCGGCTTTCGCTTCTCCCACAAGGTGACCGACACCATCACCATCAAGCACTTTCCCAGGCATGAACGACATGGTGAACTCGCCGGCAAGGACAACCCCTGCTACCTGGATGCGGACATCTTTCTCCAATCCTTCCTCAGACCCCTCCAATCACACCGTGAAAAAACAGGCCTCATCATATTCCAGTTCTCTCACTTTTACTCGCGGGATTACGAATACGGACGGGACTTTGTCGACGATCTGGATTCTTTTCTTTCCAAGCTTCCAACCGATGAGTGGGACTTCGGAGTGGAGATCCGCAATTCCAACTTTCTCAAGAAGCCCTACTTCGAAACTCTGGCACGCCACGGCGTAGGTCACGTCTATAATCAGTGGCAACGCATGCCTTCTCTTCCCCACCAACTTCAACTCAATGCTCCCGACCGGAATGCCGCACCAGTGGGGTGCCGTCTGCTCCTCAAATGCGGGCGTCACTACAAAAGCGCGGTGGAATCCTTCGAACCTTACGACCGGATACGGGACGAGCAACGCGAAGTGCGGACAGCTTCAGCCGGTCTCGTCAGACAACTTCTTGAGAACCCCGAGGGCAGGCGCAGCTACCTCTACGTCAACAACCGTCTTGAAGGTAACGCCCTCGCGACGATCAGCGCCATCCTCGCAATGGTTGAGGCGTAGAATCCGCTCATCTACTGATTCCAGATAATAGTCCGGTCCAATTGAGCTCATTCCCTGGACCACAAGAGCACTTGTTGTTTAAATGTCAATTTTTGCGTATCCGGAAAGGGCTAGTAAGGAGGTTCTCTCAAATTTTGCCAGTTTTCTGATCTTATTTCTTCTCATAATGGCTAACTTTGGGTTTTGAGGTCAACTTTTGACTCGACTTGTGCCCTCACAGGTTGATTTTGAAGAAAGAAAGGCAATTTTATGGATAACAGCAAGCTGGATGGAGCTCAAGCTCTCCTCAAGACCCTCGATGAATTAGGAATCGAGTATATCTTCGGATATTCAGGTGGGGCAGCTCTCCCAATCTTCGACGCGCTGGAGACCGTCAAAACGAAGATGAAGTTCGTTCTGGTTCGACACGAGCAGGGCGCCGTGCACATGGCCGATGGATATGCCCGGGCCACCGGCAGACCCGCCGCTGTGCTTGTCACCTCCGGCCCAGGGGCAGGTAACACAGTGTCCGGTCTCATGACCGCCCAGATGGACTCCGTGCCCATGATCGTCCTGACAGGACAGCAGGTCCTCTGGATGCTGGGTAAGGATGCCTTTCAGGAAGCGGACACCTTCAGCATCACGATGCCGGTGGTTAAGCACAACTTTCTTGTCAAGAACACCAACGACCTGCCCCGCATCGCGCGGGAGGCTCATCATATCGCCACCACGGGACGGCCTGGCCCTGTCCTGGTGGACATCCCAAAGAATGTCTCGCAGGATCCCTTCAACGGCGACCTCGATCCGGAGGTCAACCTTCCGGGCTATCACCCGGAGCACGCCTTCGAAATAGACGAGAGCGCCGTCGAGAATGCCGTCAGACTCATCCACCAAAGCCGGCGTCCCATCATCCTCGCGGGGCAGGGCTGCATGATCGCACGGGCAGGCGACGAACTGCTCAAACTGTCCCGCACGCTTGGCTGTCCGGTTACAACCACCCTCCTGGGCAAGGGCATCTATCCTGAAACGGACGCCCACGCGCTGGGGATGCTGGGGATGCACGGCACCGCTTATGCAAACAAGGCTATTGTCGAGGCGGATCTCATTCTCAACGTGGGCTCACGCTTCGATGACCGCATCATCGGCCAGACCGAGAAGTTCGGCAAGAATGCCAGTATCATTCATATCGATATCGACCCGTCCGAAATGAACAAGATGATCGTGCCCGATGTGCAAATCATCGGCGACGCCAGGGCAGCCCTGCTCGAACTCAACAAGCGGGTTGAAAAACTCGACACTGGGGAGTGGCTCAAGCACCTCGCAGGATACAAAAAGAAGTATCCCCTTCACTATAAGAAGCAGGGCGGCCTGCGTATGCAGCAGGTCATCGACGAACTCTATATTCTGACCAGGGGTGAAGCCATCATCGCTACTGATGTGGGACAGCATCAGATGTGGGCAGCCCAATTCTACAAGTGCAACGCCCCCCACCGCTGGCTCTCCTCGGGCGGGGCGGGCACCATGGGATTCGGCTTTCCGGCCGCCATCGGTGCGCAGTTTGCCTGCCCTGAAGAACTGGTGGTCGCCATCGTGGGCGATGGTGGATTCCAGATGACTCTTTTCGAATTAGCCACCGCGGCCCTCCACAAATTACCTCTCAAGATTCTCGTTCTCAACAACCACTACCTGGGAATGGTTCGCCAATGGCAGGAGCTCTTCTTCGACGACCGGAAGAGTGGAGTGGACCTGGAAGGCAATCCGGACTTTGTCAAACTGGCCGCCGCCTACGGAATTGAGGGTTTCAACATCAAACGTCCTGCCGACGTGAGTCGCATCCTTCAAAAGGCCCTCGACTACAACGAGGGGCCCTGTCTCATCCACGCCGAGTGCTGCAAGACAGACAATGTCTTTCCCATGATCCCGGCGGGCGCTCCGCTTGAGGACATGCTCATAGAGCCCCCCAAGCAGAAAATGGCCAAACCGGTTGGATCCACCTAGTACTGAATCACTTAGTAATTCGTTAAGATTATCAGGGAAATCCAAACCCAGCGCAGGTCATGGCCAGAACTACCACCACTTCCGATACTCCGGGGACTGCGAATCCCGGCGCAGTCATCCATACTCTCTCCATCTTCGTCAACAACAAGGCCGGAGTCCTCATGAGAATCTGCCAGGTCTTCGCCCGGCGAGGTTACAACATCGAATCCCTGGTGGTCTCCCAGGGTCGCGATCCTCACTTCAGCCGGATGACCATCGGCCTCAAGGGTGCCCCCGAAGGTCTGGAGCAGATTATCAAGCAGGTGAGCAAACTCATCGACGTCATTCACTGCTATGAACACACCTCCGCCAACGCCGTGGTGAGAGAGATGCTGCTCATCAAGTTTCTTGTGGAAGACGGTCAGCAACGCACCGATGCCCTGCAGATCATCGAGCACTTCAACGGCAAGACCGTGGATCTCTCCCCCTCCTCCTTGGTGGCAATGATTACCGGTGATTCACCCAAGGTGGACGCTGCGGTCGGCATGCTCAGCCAGTTCGACATCATTGAGACTGTGCGTACCGGAAAAGTAGTCATGGCTCGCGGTGAACAGCCGACCTAGGTTCAATTGAGTCTCCAGCGCCCCTGAAGCCTCCCGTTCCCGATACCCCCGAGCTAGATTGGATAGAACAAGGTTCCCGATCGAAAGGCCCCTGCTACGACTATCAAGGTTCCTCTGCCCTTCGCCTACGAGAAATCCGGACAGGCTTCCTGTTGCCAGGGTCCTTCGATGACGCGTTCATTCATTGCGGGAATAAACGTGGCGATTTATCCCTATCGGGAAGGGACTCGAACGCTGCTCGCAGGGGGATTTCCCGGGATTGTCTCTGAACAGGGTTGTAGCGCGGATAGATCCCCTCAAATACTCCTCGTAAGGACAGGGGTCCGGGATTTGATTCACTGTAGGTGAGAACGACTTCGAGTTCACCACCGTAGGTAAAGTCGCCTGGACCCTCGTCGGTCAGGCGCACCTTCCCGCGGAGCAGAGCATAGCGCATTTTTCCATCTGAACCCGCTGGTTTTATTGTCAGGTCGCCCTCGATTCTGTCGATCTGGTAGACCTTTTTGGTTTGCTGACTCGTGCGCTCCATTACTCCCGGCGGGTAGACCTGGGAGAGCCATTTTTTCAGAGCAGCAGCTTCTACCCTGCGCTTTTTGCGCGGATAATTAAGCGTCTTCCAGTCTTTTTTGTTGAGCGCAACAACTTCAACAACCGGCGCGCGGTAGGCGATCATGCGTTCTTCCAGCAGGCGCACGAAAATACGAATACCTGACTGTTCCAGATCCGGTAGTTTTAAGGGATGCTCTGCGGTTGGTGCGTGGGAAAGGTCTAGAGCAGGGATCGCCTGCTTTAGTCCTCTAACGGTATAGTCCCCGAGGGATTCGCGCTTTTGTCCTTGTCCTCCATCCGGGACCCGCCGGGGCCCCATCCGGCGAAAAGCGTCGAACCAGTGTACCAGGTTGCCTTCCGAGTCGAGAATGGCCAGATCCACGTTGCTTTGCTTTCCACCGAAACCCCGTCCCCTGAATTTCCTCTGCCAGACCTCTCTTACCGGGTCAGGAATATTCGGGTCATTGCGATGCCCGTGCCAGGAAGCAGCAATGAAAGGTCGCAACATGCGAACCACCTTCGGGTCTATGAGCGAGGCCCCCCGGACCTGCGTGGCGGTCGCTCAGCAGTGCCCGGAGGAGAGATCCCCGTATTGGGCATGGATGATCACCAGAAACACGGGGCGCTTTTCGCGAAACGCCCTTTTCTGAGCCTCCTGCAGCGAGGAGGCCCAGTCGATCTGGTACATGGCAAGATCGTCTTTTCCGGGACGAAAGGCCTTGTAACGATCAAGAACGGCTCCTACTTCCGGGACTTGGGCCGGAGCGATGGCCACAGGCATCAATAATAATGCAAGCACAATGCAGAGGCCTCTCATGGCGTATTTGTCCATTCGTTCCGGGCGCGCAAGATGTCGCCCTACAACCCTGTGCCTATTCCCTGAATAATTGAATAGAGCACCCAACTTCACCCTCGCAACGGAGAAGCAGGCCAGAGTCCCGCAGAGACCGGGGCAGGCTGGCTGGCAATATTCCCTGCTGGGACTCATCCCCTGAAGCGTTCTACGGCGCCGCCGTGATAACTCTGACGTCATCAATGGATAATCCACTGAAAGAATCCACGCTACCGTCACTGACGAAGTTCCATTCCACGAGAATCGTCTCTCCAAGAGCCCCGGCCACGACGGGGATGGTGATGGTGAGATAGTCCGTGTCGAACACGCTCATGTCGATGGCGACATCCACTCCAAGTTGCACGTTGTCGACAGCACGAAGGAAACGCACCACCGCTGTGTCCCCGAAGCCATCCGCGTCCCGGAAAGCGGCGAAGGAAAGCTCCGCTCCACTCACTCCAGTCAGGTCGATTGCAGGAGAACGAAGGGATATATCAGAGTCGGAGAAATAGTCACCTAGGCCGGTGCACCAGGCATTGGCAGATCCATCGGCCCCTTCGATCGGACCGGTGGAGCCATTAGGTGTCCCAAACTCCCACTGCGTATTCCCGTTGGCATCGTTCACCACCGTGGTCCACCCGCCCGTCCCTGACTCGAGATCGTCAAAGAAGAGAGGGGGAGCATTCTTCTCCCGGATTGCAACGAATCCCTTGCCGGGGAATGGCAGGGCGATGTCCAGCGTATTGGTGCCTGAGAGATCCGCAGGGATATCCTGCGCGTCCGCCAGGCCGTCCCATGACTCCCTTGGCGAAGAAAGGTCCGCGTTGATCAGAACGTCATAGACCTTCCCCGGCGTGCTCGCCCAGGTGAGACGAAGCATGGTGGAATCGAGCGGAGAATGGTCGACAGCCAGCTTGAGCTGGTCCCCGCCACTCCCCGAGGACACCTCAATCGAAAAGCCATAGGTCCGGGGAAGGTTGGCATGCCCGAAGCTGTCGAGGGTGTTTCCGATTACACCCGCCTCGTCAACGTTGCCGCTGTTGGCATGGTCGGTAATACCGAAGCTGGTGTTGGTAATAATGCTGTTGGTCACGCCGAGAGCGTTGGTATTCTGAATTCCCGCCGCCACTGTCGCTCCACCTTCCGGAATAGTGAAGACCGCCTCTTCCCCTCCGAAGGGAACCGCCCACTGAATGCCTGGTTCGGTGTCAATCGTCTCACCCACTGCCACCACTGTGTGATTGGCAGGACCGTTCATAATGGTGAGGAAAGGAAAGACCGGCTGCGTAACACCGGCCACGCCAGAGTCCTGAGCCGCATTGTAATTCCAGCTCCTGGCCTGGTAGGTCCCGGCCTCCAAAAACACCGTATCGGTGATATTGATGTTCTGCCGCATTTGGTTGTTACCGTTGGACTGGGTGTCCGTAACCCCGGTCAGTTCCGGTCCGTAACCAATTGTGATGTAGCCGGGGCTATTCGGGTCATTCGGATTGCTGCCCGATGCCACTTCGTCACCGTCCGGACGTCCGTCGCCGTCACTATCCGGATTCAGAGGATCCGTGCCGAGGGTGTCCTCCGTCCCGTCAGAGAGGCCGTCATCGTCGCTGTCCGGGTTGGTCGGATCGGTTCCATTTGCGATCTCATCCGGGTCACTGATACCATCATCATCGGAATCAGCCTCGGTAGGGTTGGTCCCGGCATTGTATTCCTCCAGGTCGGTGAGCCCGTCGTCATCGAAGTCGCCGGGGCCGAGCTG